>Ga0310697_10001164_pt1 | contig 31890 bp, 46 predicted proteins | sample 172DNAGHGlowgp2_FD_203883 | JGI IMG/M metagenome (GOLD analysis project Ga0310697, IMG submission 203883) | Sheep rumen microbial communities from Palmerston North, Manawatu-Wanganui, New Zealand - 1728 DNA GHGlow gp2 (v2) (version 2) | ecosystem: Host-associated > Mammals > Digestive system >... | reverse complement strand
GGCCGGAGAAGCCTGCATGAACAAGGACAGCTTTATCCGTCAGTTCCGCCGACAGACGGGCTCCACGCCGACGGACTACATCATCCATCGGCGGATGATGCGTGCTCAGCTGTTGTTTGCCGAAGGCAAGAGTTCGGTGAAGGAGGTGGCGCTGCTGGTGGGCTACGACAATATCTCCTATTTCGGCCGCACCTTCAAGCGCATCACGGGTATCAGCCCCATGGAATTCATCAGGCAGAACCGATAGGCGGGTTTTAGCTTAAGGTGTGTTCTATTAATTAACAAATTCTCTATGAATAATCTTCGTTTGCTCTTGTCTGTTTTCGGCATCTATGCCCTTTGTGGCTTTCCTCCAGGTGTAGTAGCCGTAGATGGCCATGGCGGTATATACGGCATAGAGGAGGCTGCGGCCATAGACGCCCTTGTAGATATAAAGGCCTGAGCTGACGGCATCGACGACGAGCCACACCCACCACTGCTCGATGTACTTGCGCGAAAGCATCCACATGGCGATGACGGAGAGGGAGGTGGTGAACGAGTCGATGTAGGGCACGCGGCTGTCGGTGAACTCGCGGAGGAAGACGGCAATGACGACGAACAGGACGACAAAGGTCAGCGCCAGCCACACATAGGTCCGGCACGGCGTGGGACGTATCGCCACCTGTTCGCCCTGCTCGGTCTTGCCGCGCAGCCAGATGACGAGGCCGTAGATGCCGGCAAGGAAATAGTACACTTCCATGCCGCAGTCGGCATAGATGCCCGCCTGGTAGAGCACGACGATGTAGATGGCAGGCATGATGCTCCCCACCACCCACATCCACGGCGACGTGCGGAACTCTAACCAGAGATAGAGGAACCCGAGTGCGGTTCCGAGAATGTCAAGTACATTCATTTCGCCTTATTTTTCACTTTTCACTCTTTAGAACCTCAGCGTCACGCTTCCCATTGCCGTGAAGCCGGCGGCAGGGATGAAGCCGATCTGGTAGTAGCGGTTGTCGTTGGGGTGGCCGCCGCTCTCGTAGATGGCACTATAGACCCATCCTGACGCGGCATAGCGATGGTTGAAGAGGTTGAAGAAGTTGGCGCCGAAGACAATCTCGCGCATGCCGGCCAGACGGCGCTTGCTGCTGCCTATGCTGGCGGGCGAGAGGGTGTACTGCAGTTGAAGGTCGGAGACGGAGAAGCCGGGCAGCGAGCGGTCGGCGCACTCGGTGTTGTCGAGGTACTGGCGCGAGACGTAGTTGGTGTGCCACGTAGCACGGAAGCCATGCGTGTGGAAGTCGATGAAACCGTTCAAAATGGCGGAGGGGGAGAAGGCAAGGGTGGAGTGGTCGTAGTGGATGGTCTGCTCGCCGTTGTCCCAATCCTCGACGACCTCGTCGAAGTCGTGGAGGCGGTTCTGGCTCAGCACGGCGTTGGCTTCGACGGAGAGCCAGCGCGTGATGTCCCATCCTGCGGTGAGCTCGATGCCCATGCGGTCGGAGCTGGCGATGTTCGTCGTCAGTTTCTCGCCGATATCGCTCAAGGCTCCCGTCTGCACGAACTGGTTCCTGTAGCTCATGTTGTAGAAGTTCACGCCGGCACGCCACTTGCGGCCTTCGTAGTTGTAGCCCAGCTCCACGTCGAGCACGCGCTCGGCCTTGGGTGCAGGGTAGGAGCCGTTGTCGGTGAAGTTGTTGCGCTCGGGTTCGCGGTTGGCGATGGCTGCCGACCAGTAGATGCGATGGTCCTTGAAGCGACCGCTGAAGCCTATCTTGGGGTTGAAGAAATGGTAGCGTTTGTTGATGTCGAGGCGCTGGTTGTAGTAGCTGCTGTTCTCCTCGTAGAACTTGTCGTTGATGCCGTCGGTCTGGTAGCGGACATGGCGGTACTGGAGGTCGGCGAAGAGCGATGCCGTGCGTTCCTCGGTGTTGACGATGAAGTAGTTGGCCTTGCCATAGACGTTGGCGTCGCGCTTGGTGGCGTCGCTGTCGTAGTAGGTGTAGCGGCCGTTGGCCAGGATCTTCGCGGCGAGTTCGGCGTTGCCGGCGTAGGTGAGGTAGCCGAAGTGGTTGCCGCGGAACTGCTGGTAGCCGCCGCCGAAGATGACTTCCCAGCGGTTGTGCTTGTAGTTGGCGTTGGCGACGAGGCCGTAGGTGTGCTGCTCGAGGCCTTTCTGACGGATGAAATCGGCCTTTTTGACGGTCGAGCCGTCGGCGGCGGTGAAGTTGGCAAGGCCGAATTTCTTCAGCTTGTTCTGCGGACGGAACTCCTCGTAGTAGCCGTAGCCGTAGGTGTAGTGCAGCGTGGCGGTTGATGTCCAGCGCTCGTTGATGTCCCATACGGCGGAGAGGAGGTTGTGGTCCTGGGTGAAGTTGTCGGTGGTGCGGGCCCAGAAGCCGTCCTTGTAGGGGTAGCGGTCGGTGAGGTAGTTGCCGTCGGCATCGCGGGCGAAGCTGCCGTCGTCGGCGTAGCGGAGCGTCTCGTAGAGAGTGTTGTACTTGCCGAGGCCGCGGTCGAAGAGGTCGCGGTAGGTGCGGATGCCCGTTGAAGTGCCGTAGGTGCCGTCCATGAGGCTCAGGTCGTTGTCGCCGGCCGTGACGCCGTTCCAGGCCTGCCCCGTGTGCTCGTAGTTGCCGATGTTCTTGTAGCGCAAGGTGAGGCGGTCGTTGGGCATAAAGGTGAGGCCGCCGTAGAAGGAGCCGGAGCGGCCGCTGGTGCCGTGGAGGTAGCCGTCGGTCAGGGTGTGGTGCCACGCGCCGTCGATGATGAGCTTGTCCCAGAGCAGGCCCGACGAAGCCGTGCCGCCGAAGTTCATCGTGTTGTACGAGCCGTAGGAGAAGTTCACCTCGCCGGAGGGCTGGTAGCTGGGCGTCGCCGTCGAGAGGGCTATCGTGCCGCCGAAGGCGCCGTCGCCGTTGGTGCTCGTGCCTACGCCGCGTTGCACCTGTATGCTGCCGAGCAGCGAGGCGTAGGAGTTCATGTTGGCCCAGAACACGCACTGGTCCTCGGGCGAGTTCAACGCCACGCCGTCCAGGGTGACATTGATGCGCGAATCGCCGGCACCGCGGATGCGCATATACGTCGTTCCGGTGCCCAAGCCGTTCTCGCCCCACGCGATGACGCCCGGCGTGCGGGCCAGCAGCATGGGCAGCTCGCGGCCCGATTTGGAGAACTGCTGCAGCTCGTCCTTCTTGATGTTTGTCACGGCGAAGGGCGCATTAGGGCTGACGCGCACTCCGCTGACGATAATTGCCTGCATCTGCTCCAACCGCAGCGAGTCGTCCTCCTCCTGCGCCTGAGCATTCACGGATACAAAGAATCCCATGAGCCCCACGAGGCTCACCATCATTTGTCTTTTCATATAGATATACTTAATAAGATGTTTATCATTCCTACGTCGGCATTACCCGTTTCAGGTTCCAGAGGGTCTGTTCTCAGCCCGCCGAGCTGACGGGCACCCCTTGATAATTCGGGCACAAAGGTACGAAGAAAAGTGAAAAGTGGAAAAGGAATAGTGAAAAAAGTGATGATTTGTGCTTACCTTTTATGAAAAAGAACTACCTTTGCAGGCGAAATACTATAAATAATGTCATTATGGGAGTTCGATTCAACAAACGCATCACGATCTTTCCGTGGCTGAAGGCCAATGTGAGCAAGAGCGGCGTGAGCCTCACCGTAGGGCCGAAGGGCAAGACGCTGAGCATCGGATCGTCGGGCGTCAACGTCAACGTGAGTATGGGCAAGGGCGTGAGCTACAACAAACGCCTGATTACGTGGAAGAAGCTGAACCTGCTGTCGTGGCTCGGCATCGGCGGCGCGGCGGCCGCCAAGGTAGCGAAAGGCTCGAAGACGACGAAGAAAGGCAAGAAAGGCACCACGAAGGCCACCGAGGAGCTGTCGCTGGACGACGCACTGGCCGAGGCCGAAGCCGGCAACGGCGTGCAGCCGACGACGGAGCAGAACCCGACCATCGCCGGTCAGCTGCAGGAGCAGGCCGGCTGCTCGTGGGGATGTGCCATCTTCGGGTGCTTGGGCACGCTGGTCATCCTGGCCCTCGTAGCCGTCATCGTCTATCTCCTCGTCCGCGACGGTTCCATCGATCTTTCCAGCCTAAAACCCGGCGCTTAATCGCGGCTGACAACCTCATCTCATGCAAGACTATCATCTTCCTTTCGAATACATCACGGTGCAGGACGTCAGGCAGGCAGTGAGCCACCACGGCCAGACGCTGTCGCTGATGGATGCCTGCGGCTTCTTCCTCTGCCAGAGGGGCAGCGTCGAGGTGAGCATCGACGACAAGACGTTCAACATCCATCAGGGCGACGTCTATTTCTACATGCCCTCGACCTTCGTCTACGTGCTCAAATACTCTGACGACGTCGAAGGCATCGCCGTGCGCTGCGACCTGGACTTCGTGCTGCCGCTGGTGGAACAGTCGTTCGACGGCGGCAACGTGCTGGCCATGCGCGAGGAACCTTGCATATCCCTCACGCCCGAACAGCAGCAGCGCCTGGAGCAGCTGGCCAACCTCCTGCAGCAACGCCTGCGGCCTCCTTTGGGCAAGCGCCCCGCCGGCTCGGGCGAGCTCCTGCAGCGCCTCGTCTTCTCGCTGGCGCGGAGCCTGTTCCACGAACTGCTGTACGACTACGCCTGCAACCAGTCGCTTCATCCTGAATCGCGCGACGGCCGCGACCGCATCTTCCAGACCTTCCTCGCCTCGCTGTTCAAGAACTACAAGCGGGAGCGCGAGGTGGCGTTCTACGCTGCCGAACAATGCCTCTCGCCACGTTACTTCTCCAGCGTCATCAAGGAGAAGAGCGGACAGTCGGCCCTGCAGTGGATCGTGCAGATGGTCGTCAGCTCCATGCGGCAGTCGCTGACCACCACCGACCTGAGCATCAAGGAAATAGCCTCGGATTTCAACTTCCCCTCGCAATCCTTCTTCGGCAAGTACTTCAAGCAGTACGTCGGCCTCTCGCCCAAAGAATACCGCAACAAGGTGCGCGGAAAAGAATAATTCAACACCCAAGCAAAAATTTTTCAGCCAAAAGATTTGCGCGTTCGGCAAGTTTGCACTAACTTTGCAGCCGAATACAATAACATCATCAAACATACGGACACATGAAAGTCTCGCTGACCATCGCAAACCCAACAGTCCTCGCGGCTAAAGCCGTGGGAGACAGTTGCCACGGTGGCAGGCGACAATGATGGTTACTTCACACCATCCTTCAAGTGAACCTTCTCGATGAAAGAACAATTCACTACCGCTCCTGCCACACGGACACCACACCCTCCCGATGGCAGGAGCTTCTTTTTGCACAACACTCTGCTACGATTCGCTCCTATTACATTCTCGTTTAAAACAATCATTGCTTATGAACTCAACAGACAATCCCCACAACCTGCCGCGCGACGACACCGCTGCGCCCCGCGGCGAGCCCATGCCTTTCGAACTCTACATCACCATCTTCTTCCCGCTGAGCTATGGCGATGCCAACAAACCCATCACCATCAAGGAAGCAATGGAATGTATTCACAAAAGCTATGATATCGGCTACAAATGCGGATACCACGATGGAAAACTCGAGGGGGAGAAAGAAACGCTCGCCGCCATGTACAAAGATCTGCTCGACAAGCTGAAACCAGATGCCACGCCACCACCGCAAGTGCATATCGACAAATCCGACAACGTAAGCATCAATGAATAAAGGACTTCACAGTCACACCAAAGAGAGGTCACAACCATGAACGCCAAATATCACATCAACACCAAACATCTCACCATCAACGAGGGTCCCAATCCCGGGACTCCTCGCACCGAGAGCGGGAAGTACGACATCCAAGCCGAGGAGGCCGTCGTCAATGAGTTCCGTTCCAAAGACCACAACGCCACCTACCAGGTGCTGCAGACCTTAGCCGAGGACACCACTCCCCTGCCCTCGACCCTGCACACACCGACCGCCAACGCTAACAACACGTTGCCCGATCACAAGCCATCATCTACATCCTCATCCCCGACTCCCCTGCCTGCCGACATCGCCACGCCGGAGGCCATGAACCTGTGGCAACGCCTCCAAGCCGCCGGACTCGTCGATGCCGGCTACCGTCCCGTGCCCGACCTGCAGAAGAAGGACATCATGTGGATGGCCAAGACCATGAGCGCACGCCTCTTCCCCAACGACAAACCGCATTGGCAAACCTTCGAGCTATTCTGGGGCACGAAGCGTCTCAACCAGGAATACTTCCACTACAACGAGACAAGAAATAAGCCCAAAAGAGCCAAGGACATCGAACGGGCCCTCAAACCATAAATACAGAATAGACAATAAAGGCCGACCAAAGTAGCAAACTTGGCCGGCCTTCTGCTTGGTGTCTTGCCATCGATGATATTCACGCCACGACGCGGAAGAATAACAGTGAAAGGGGGAGTGATGGGATTTATGAAGCGTGGTGAATCACTTGATTCGGGAGGGCGGGTCAAGTGATAGTCACCTTTCGCTGTCGGGGGAAATGCGTAATTTTGCCGTCGAATAGCTGAAGGGCGTAATGGCCTGGAAGCGAAGACGAATAATTAACCCCTAAACAAACGAAAGGAGACTACCATGATGCAATTGAAATCAAACCAAATGTACTTAGAGAATGAGGAACAGTATGCGCTCGTGTGCCGCCTGGCTCAGGTGAGGGTGCAGCGCAAGGCGCTGGCCGTGGAGGAGGCGCAGCTGGAGACGGCGATACGCACGATGATGGAGCCGGTGACGGAGCTGGTGGACGTGGCGTTCCTCAACCAGCAGCATGAGCTGACGGAGGGCGAGCTCTCGGAGATGTTCGTGGCGCGCATCAATGCCGTGGGACAGGTGGAAGTACACCCGGCCTACGTGAGCAACCGCTTTCGTCCGGACAGCAACACGGCGGAGGCGCCGATGAGCTTCGAGGAGGAAAAAACGACGTTTTCATCGGCGCTTCCCACGACGAAAGAGAACGAAGAAGAAAGAGAAGGCTCTCTTACCCCTGCACCCCTATCTCTTGAAGAGAAAGAAGAAGAAAGAGAAAGACAACAACAACATCAACAACAAGAAAAAGACGCCGCGAAACAAACTTGGAAAATCGATCCTAAAGGTTTTATTCGTTTCTTCAACGACACCATGACTGAGGCTCATGCAGCCATACCTCTCATCAAAGTGTTACGAAGCAAACGACTTGAGGCGATAAATGCCCGTAGCCGTGAATATGGCAAAGAAGCTCTGATCAAAGTTATTCGCGCTGCTGCCAGGTCGGAGTTCCTCAACGGCGGCGGCAACTGCGGCTGGGTGGCGAGCATCGACTGGATGATGTCGCCAAACAACTTCGTCAAAATCATGGAGGGACAGTTCTGGAACAAATCGAAGAAACTAAAAGAGGACACTCGACGCCGCATCAACCGCGAACTCTACGAGGCCGACATGGAGGAGAAGCGCCAGGCCCGGGAAGAGGCGGCGGCACAGGCGGCGACCATCGAACAGCTCCGCGAAATCTTCGGCGAGGACTTCGGACGGTAAGGACGACAAGGTCATCATCCGCAGATGAAGATCAGATGCCTCAAACGATGTATTTTAATACAACGAATTAAACAAATTCAAGGCGACACGCTTCGCAAGGTGTCGAAAGTATATGTCCTCGTATTTATCCCAATTTGTGACCTCATGAAAATCAGAGCTTATCAGAAGGGCGAACTGGCCCAGATGTACTATCCGTGGTGCGGTCGTCATCATGCCGTTCGCTGCCTGAACCGCGACATCGAACATGCCTGGACACTGCGCCGGCTGTTGCAACAGACGGGCTGGCGGCCAGGGAACAGAGTGTTTACACCGAAACAAGTGACACTCATCCTCAATAAGTTAGGCGATCCATAGACCGATAACGAACGTTAACGGACATCAACGGACATTAGCGTCAGACGGCTAATGGGAAATGCCGTACCTTTGCAACGTCAAAGAGAAAGGACTGCGGGGTTGGCGGCTGGAAGCCTTAGGGCTGAAGGCCGCAACCCTTAGGGCTGACGGCCGACAGCTATAGGACTTCTCGCGACAAGCCTTAGGTGTCGGGAAGCGCGCACGACACACCGACCTTATTTATTAACCTTGACTCTCAGCCCCTGCAACGAGTCCCTCCACGAAGAACGGAGGTCAAGAGGGGGCACCATGAGACATGAAGAAGATTCAGTACAGCGTGGCCATGATGGCCAACCCCATGAAGCCCGAGGAGGCGAAGAAGGCGTACGCCAACCTCCAGCAGACGGGCTACGTGACGACGGACGAGCTGGCGGACCATATCTCGGAGCACAACTCGGTGTTCTCGAAGGGCACCATTATCGGTGCGCTGACGGAGCTGGGTGCCTGCACCCGTGAGCTGGTTCTCCAGGGCTACAAGGTGGAGCTGGGCCGCATCGGCACCTTCGCGCCTTCGATCAGCTCGGAGGGTGCCGAGACGAAGGAGGCGTTCACCGCCGCCAACATCAAGTCGATGGGCATCAACTTCCAGCCCGGACGTGCCTTCGAGAACCTGCGCCGCGACGCGGAGTTCGAGAAGACCATCACCCGCAAGGCCCAGGCCGCAGCCCTCGCCGCCGAGAACAAGGGCGAGACGACTGCCGACTGGACGCCCGAGGAGGAGGAAGAGGAAGAGCCGTAAAAGAGAAAGCCTCACCCCCGACCCCTCTCCGAAAGGAGAGGGGAGCAGACCCCCTAAAGGCGAGAATCAAATCAATCAAATGTTTAACCAATAAAAACCAAATCCCCCAACCCGCTCACCTCACGCTCAACGCTCAGTGCATCCCACCCTCCCCCTAAAGGGGGAGCGGGGAGGGGGTCTTTGAGGGGGAGTGAGGAGGGGGTCTTCCTCCCCCTAAGGGGGAGCGGGGAGGGGGTCCGATTATGAAAGAATCAACGAAAAAGACTTGGAAGCGTGTGATCGACATCGTCATCACGGTGCTCACCGCGCTCATCACTAGCCTCACGACCACGAGTTGCATGGGGTAATTCGAAGAACCCGCTGCTACGGCAGCACTTAATCATCACTAGTATGCGCACCATCACACACATCATCATCCACTGCTCGGCCACGAAGGCCGGGCAGGGGTACTCGTTCGAGCAGTGCCGCCGCGACCACATCGCGCGGGGCTGGAAGGACATCGGGTACCACTATTACATCACGCGGGACGGCGTCATCCACGAGGGCCGCAAGCTCTACCAGGTGGGTGCCCACTGCAAGGGTTTCAACAGGACGTCGATCGGCATCTGCTACGAGGGTGGCCTCGACGAACGCGGCCAGGCCGCGGACACGCGCACCCAGAGCCAGCGCAAGGCGCTGCGCACCTTGCTGAAGAGCCTGCACCACCGCTTCCGTGAGGCGATGATCGTGGGTCACCGCGACCTCTCGCCTGACCTGGACGGCAACGGCTGCATCGACCCCACGGAGTGGGTGAAGCAATGCCCTTCGTTCAACGCGCTGACGACCTACTGGGATCTTCAGCCTGCGGGCGTCTTCGACTGAGCAGGGCGTGCAGGAAATACAGAACAGGGCAGCCCTCGCGGGTTGCCCTGTTCGCATGTATTGCAATATAGAATTACTCGTTGGTGGTTTCGGCTGCTGCCTCTTCGGCGGGAGCCTCTGCTGTTGCTTCCTCGACGGGAGCTGCTGCGGGAGCCTCGGCAGCGGGTGCTGCGGACTTGCGGCTGCGGCGCGTGCGGGTAGCCTTCTTCTGGGTCTTGGCCATGTTCTCATCGAAGTCAACGAGCTCGATGAAGCAGATGGGTGCCATGTCGCCCTTGCGGAAACCGGTCTTGATGATGCGTGTGTAGCCGCCGGGACGGTCGCCGATCTTGGGGCTTACGACCTGGAAGAGCTCGGTGACGGCGTACTTGTCCTGCAGATGGGAGAAGACGACGCGGCGAGCGTTGGTGGTATCTTGTTTTGCCTTGGTCAGGAGGGGCTCGACGAACTTCTTGAGCGCCTTGGCCTTGGCGAGAGTCGTAGTGATTCTTTTGTGCATGATCAGCGAAACTGCCATGTTAGAGAGCATAGCGTCGCGGTGGGATGCAGTACGGCTCAGGTGGTTGAATTTCTTTCCGTGTCTCATTGTGGAAATGGGATTTTAGTCTTTGTCTAATTTATACTTTGAAATATCGGTTCCAAACGACAGATTCAGACTCTCGAGCAAATCATCAAGCTCGGTGAGCGATTTCTTGCCGAAGTTGCGGAACTTGAGGAGGTCGGTCTTGTTGTACTGGACGAGGTCGCCGAGCGTCTCGACGTCGGCAGCCTTGAGGCAGTTGAGTGCGCGCACGGAGAGATCCATGTCGACGAGCTTCGTCTTGAGGAGCTGACGCATGTGGAGCACTTCCTCGTCGAACTCTTCGTTGCTGTCGAGATCGGAGTTCTCGAGCGTGATCTTCTCGTCGGAGAAGAGCATGAAGTGGAAGATGAGGATCTTGGCGGCCTCCTTGAGGGCATCCTTCGGGTGGATGGAACCGTCGGTGGTGATTTCAAGCACGAGTTTCTCGTAGTCGGTCTTCTGCTCGACGCGGAAGTTCTCTACGGCGTACTTGACGTTGCGGATCGGAGTGTAGATTGAATCGATGGGGATCACGTTGACATCGGAACAGAACTCGCGGTTTTCCTCTGAGGGGACGTAACCGCGGCCCTTGTTGATGGAGATCTCCAGCTGCATTGTTGCTTTGGCATCTAAATGGCAAATAACTAATTCAGGGTTTAACACTTCAAATCCAGTCAGATACTTGTTGAAGTCGCCGGCGCGGAACTCGGTGGTGTTCTCGACGGTGACTGAAACTTTCTCGTTCTCGAATTCTTCTACTACCTGCTTGAAGCGCACTTGCTTAAGGTTGAGGATAATGTTGGTAACGTCTTCCTTAACGCCGGGGACGGAAGCGAACTCATGTTCTACACCTTCAATACGGATGGTATTGATGGCATAGCCCTCGAGGGAAGAAAGCAGAATACGGCGAAGAGCATTACCTACGGTAATACCGAAGCCGGGCTCCAACGGACGAAATTCGAACTTGCCGTATTTGTCGTCGGCCTCCACCATTAACACCTTGTCAGGTTTTTGAAATGCTAATATCGCCATGATTAGTTATTATTTAGAGTACAATTCAACGATCAGTTGCTCCTTGATGTTCTCAGGAATGTCGGCGCGCTCGGGCTTGTGGAGGAGCTTACCGGCCTTCTGAGCTTCGTCCCATTCGAGCCAGGGGTACTTGCTGTGGTTGAAGCCAGCGAGGGCAGCAGCAATGACTTCGAGGGACTTGGCCTTCTCGCGCACGCCGACGATCTGTCCGGGCTTGACGCTGAAGGAGGGGATGTTCACCACCTTGCCGTCGACGACGATGTGACGGTGGCTGACGAGCTGGCGTGCAGCGGCGCGGGTGGGAGCGATGCCGAGACGGAAGACGACGTTGTCCAGACGGCACTCGAGGTTCTGGAGGAGAATCTCACCGGTGATGCCGTTGGTGCGTGCTGCCTTCTCGAACATGTTACGGAACTGCTTCTCGAGCACTCCGTAGGTGTACTTTGCCTTCTGCTTCTCAGCAAGCATGACGCCGTACTCAGAGGTCTTGCGACGACGGTTGTTTCCGTGCTGTCCAGGAGGGAAGTTGCGCTTGGACAGAACCTTGTCGGGACCATAGATAGCCTCGCCGAAGCGGCGGGCGATTTTTGACTTTGGACCTATATAACGAGCCATATTTACTATTTGACTATTTAGGATTTACGATTTTGATCTTAGCTAGATGGTCTAGATTTTCTAGATTTTCTAGATGGTCTAGATTTTCTAGATGGTCTAGATATTAAACTCTACGACGCTTCGGGGGGCGGCATCCGTTGAAGGGCAGTGGGGTGACGTCGATGATCTCGACGACCTCGATGCCTGCACCGTGGATGGTGCGGATAGCGGACTCACGGCCATTGCCGGGACCCTTGACGTAAGCCTTCACCTTGCGCAGACCGAGGTCGTAGGCGACCTTGGCGCAATCCTGAGCGGCCATCTGAGCGGCGTAGGGGGTGTTCTTCTTCGAACCACGGAAACCCATCTTACCTGCGCTGGACCAGGAAATGATCTGACCCTCGCTGTTGGCAAGCGAAACGATGACGTTGTTGAAGGAGCTGTGCACATGGAGCTGTCCCAGGGCATCAACCTTCACGTTTCTCTTCTTTGCTGCAACTGTTTTCTTTGCCATATCTTAATGATTATTTGGTAGCCTTTTTCTTGTTAGCAACAGTCTTCTTCTTACCCTTACGTGTGCGAGCGTTATTCTTCGTGCTCTGTCCACGGACGGGCAGGCCATTACGATGGCGAACACCACGATAGCAGCCGATATCCATCAGGCGCTTGATGTTCATAGCGATTTCAGAGCGAAGGTCGCCCTCTACCTTGTAATCTGCTGCAATGACCTCACGGATCTTACCGGCTTGCTCGTCGGTCCAGTCCTTCACCTTGATGTCCTTGTCGACACCGGCTTTCTCGAGGATCTTTGCAGAACTACTGCGACCAATGCCAAAGACATAGGTCAAAGCGATTTCACCTCTCTTGTTCTGAGGTAAATCGACACCAACAATTCTAATTGCCATATACTTTACTTATTCGTTATTGCAATACTTGACGATTAACCCTGACGCATTTTGAACTTAGGGTTCTTCTTGTTAATCACATACAGGCGTCCCTTGCGACGAACGATCTTGCAGTCGGGGGTACGCTTCTTTAAAGATGCTCTTGTTTTCATATTGTTGCTGTTTATTTGAATCGGAAAACGATACGACCCTTGGTCAGGTCATACGGGCTCATCTCCACCTTCACCTTGTCGCCGGGAAGGATCTTGATGTAGTGCATGCGCATCTTACCGGAGATGTGCGCGGTGATCTGATGGCCGTTCTCCAGCTCCACGCGGAACATGGCGTTGGAGAGGGCTTCGATGATCTGGCCGTCTTGTTCGATTGCGGATTGTTTTGCCATACTAATTGGTTACGTTGAGTGTACTGAACTGTTGAGTTTCTGAGTGATGAGTTGTCTGATGCGTGAAGGTGCGGGGTCAAAGTGACCTGGCGGCCTCCATCTTTTCGATTTCCTCGAACGAGGAGAGGATGTCTGCACGGCCATGATGGATGGCGATGGTGTGCTCGAAGTGCGCGGCAGGACGGTGGTCGCGGGTGCGGACGGTCCACTTGTCGGGCATGAGATAAACCTCGTGTGTGCCCTGGGTGATCATGGGCTCGATGGCGATGCAGAGACCGTTCTTGAGCTGCTTGCCCTGTCCGCGGCGCCCGTAGTTGGGCACCTGGGGGTCTTCGTGCATTTCCTTGCCGATGCCATGGCCGACGAACTCGCGAACGACGCCATAGCCCTGTGCCTCGCAGTGGCTCTGGACAGCGTAGCCTATGTCACCGATGCGGTGACCGGCCACGGCCGTCTCGATGCCTTTGTAGAGCGCCTCCTTTGTGGTCCGGAGGAGTCGCTTGACCTCCTCCGAGACCTCGCCCACCTGAAAGGTGTAGCAGGAGTCGCCGTTGTACCCATTGAGGAGCGTCCCGCAGTCGACGGAGATGATGTCTCCCTCCTGCAACACGGTGTCCGGCGAGGGCACGCCGTGGACTACTACGTCATTGACGCTCGTGCAGATGCTCCCGGGGAAGGGGCCTCCGTAGGGGTTAGGGAACCCTTTGAAGGTAGGCTCTGCACCATGGTCGCGGATGAATTCCTCTGCGATGCGGTCGAGCTCCGCGGTGGTGACACCGGGCCGCACGGCCTTACCGACTTCGGCGAGCGTCGCGGCCACCAGCTGATTGGCGGCCCGCATGAGCTCTATCTCATCCTCTGTCTTCAGAAATATCATTCGTCAGATACTCCTTTCGCATTTAGTAGGCGCTCATTCCGCTGCGGCCACGGATGCGACCGGACTCGAGGAGACCGTCGTAGTGGCGCATGAGCAGATGACTCTCGATCTGCTGGAGCGTATCGAGCACGACACCTACGAGGATGAGCAACGAGGTACCTCCGAAGAACTGTCCGAACTCAGGCGTCACGTTCATCAGGCCGGCGAAAGCGGGCATGCAGGCAATGAACGCCAGGAAGATCGAACCGGGGAACGTGATCTTGGACATCACCTCGTCGATGTAGTTGGCCGTGTCGCGACCCGGACGCACGCCGGGGATGAAACCGTTGTTGCGCTTCATGTCCTCAGCCATCTGCACGGGGTTCATCGTGATCGCCGTGTAGAGATAGGTGAAGATGATGATGAGCAAGGCGAACACCACGTTGTAGGCCCAGCTGCGGTGGTCAGACAATGCCATGAGCACGGCATTGGGGTGCTGACCGTCGGAGAAAGCCTGCATCAGCGTGATGGGCAGGAACATGATGGCCTGAGCGAAGATGATAGGCATCACGTTGGCTGCGAACAGCTTCAGCGGGATGTACTGACGTGCACCGCCGACCTGCTGGCCTCCCATGACGCGCTTGGCATACTGCACGGGCACCTTGCGGGTGGCCTGCGTGAGCATGATGGCTGCCATCATCACCAGGAAGAGAACTGCAATCTCAACGATGAACATGATGAGACCGCCACCCGTGAGGTTGTTCAAACGGCTGGTCAGCTCCTGGCCCAGGGCCTGCGGCAGACGGGCGATGATACCTAACATAATGATCATGGACACGCCGTTGCCGATACCCTTGTCGGTGATGCGCTCGCCGAGCCACAGGATGAACATGCTGCCGGCAGCGAGGATGACCGTGGAGGTGATCATGAACGAAGTCCAACCGATGGAGGGTGCCAGCGCACCGCCCGACATGTGCTTGAGGTTCGCCAGATAACCGGGAGCCTGGAACAGGAGGATGAAAATCGTCAGATAACGCGTGTACTGATTGATCTTGCGGCGGCCGCTCTCGCCCTCGCGCTGCATCTTCTGGAAATAAGGCACAGCAACAGCGAGGAGCTGGATGACGATGGACGCCGTGATGTAAGGCATGATACCCAGTGCGAAAATGGAAGCATTGGAGAATGCACCTCCAGAGAACATGTTCAGAAGGCTCATCAGACCCTCGCTGGTCTGCTCGCGCAGGGCTACCAGCTGGTTCGGGTTGATGCCGGGAAGCACCACGAACGAGCCGAAACGGTAGATGGCGGCGAAACCAATGGTGATGAGGATCTTCATGCGAAGGTCCTCAATCTTCCATATGTTCTTGAGCGTAGCAAAAAACTTCTTCATGAGTCTTTAGTCTTACAGAGTTGTTGCGTTTCCGCCGGCAGCCTGGATGGCAGCCTCGGCAGTCTTGGAGAAGGCGTGAGCCTCGACATCGACCTTCGCGGTGAGCTGGCCCTTGCCCAGCACCTTGATGAGCTGGCCTGCCTTGGCAGCACCTGCGGCGACGAGCTCGGCGACGCCGACCTTAGCGACACCCTGCTCGGCGAGCTTCTGGATGAGGGAGAGGTTGACGGCCTGATACTCCTTGCGGTTGATGTTCTTGAAGCCGAACTTCGGCAGACGGCGCTGCAGCGGCATCTGACCGCCTTCGAAACCAATCTTCTTCTTATAACCCGAACGAGCCTTGGCACCCTTGTGACCGCGGGTGGACGTGCCACCGAGGCCGGAACCGGGACCGCGACCAATGCGCTTGCGCGTCTTGGTGGCACCTGCAGCGGGTTGCAAATTATTCAATTTCATATCCGTGTGTTGGTTGATTAAACGTTGAACGAATGGGTTAACTCTTAGTCGAGGACGCGCACCAGGTGATGCACGGTCTGGATCTGTCCGCGGACGGAGGGAGTGTCCTCCAGCTCCACGACATGATACAACTTCCTCAGCCCCATAGCGTCGAGTGTACGCTTCTGATTCTTGGGGGCGCCGATGCGGCTCTTGATCTGCTGTACTTTGATTGTTGCCATAGTCTTAGCCTCCTACAGTTAACCTCTGAATACTTTTTCTACACTGATGCCACGGTTCTGGGCCACCTGATGGGCGTCGCGCATCTCGGCGAGAGCCGCGATAGTGGCCTTGACCAGGTTGTGGGGGTTCGAGGAGCCCTTGGACTTGGCCAGACAGTCAGTGATACCAACACTCTCGAGTACGGCACGCATGGCGCCGCCAGCCACAACACCGGTACCGGTTGAGGCGGGCATGATGAGCACTTCGGCACCGCCGAACTTGGCGGCCTGCTCGTGGGGTACCGTACCCTTGATGACGGGCACCTGCACAAGATTCTTCTTGGCAGCTTCCACGCCCTTGGCGATAGCGGCGGTGACCTCACCAGCCTTGCCCAGGCCATAACCGATGATTCCCTTGCCGTCGCCGACTACAACGATTGCTGCAAACGTGAAGGTGCGGCCACCCTTGGTCACCTTCGTGACGCGGTTGATGGCTACGAGGCGGTCCTTCAATTCAACATCGCTATTGATCTTTACATTCTTGATTGCCATAATGATTAGAATTTAAGTCCACCGTTACGTGCTGCGTCTGCAACTTCCTTGACTCTACCGTGGTAGAGATAACCGTTACGGTCGAAAACGACTGTAGTGATACCGGCTTCGAGAGCCTTCTTAGCAATGAGCTCACCAACCTTGGCTGCCTGCTCTTTCTTGGGGCATGCCTCAAGTCCGAGGGAGGAAGCGGAGCACAGCGTGGTGCCGTTCTCGTCGTTGATGACCTGTACGTAGATCTGCTTGTTGCTGCGGAACACCGACATGCGGGGACGCTCGGCAGTACCGGAGATCTTGTTGCGAACTCTATACTTGATCTTGATTCGTCTTTCTATTTTCTTCGTTGTCATGATTACGCGATTTTAGAGTTACTATTATTTAGCACCTGCTGACTTACCAGACTTTCTGCGAATCTGCTCGCCAACGAACAAGATACCCTTGCCCTTGTAAGGCTCGGGCTTACGGAAAGAACGGATCTTGGCACAAACCTGTCCGAGGAGCTGTTTGTCACAAGACTTCAAGATGATCTGGGGATTCTGGTTACGCTCCATCTTCGTCTCCACCTTGATCTCGTTGGGGAGCATGATGAGGATGGGATGGGTGTAACCCAGCGCGAACTCAAGAAGGTTGCCCTTGTTGGTCACGCGGTAGCCGACGCCGACGAGCTCCATCTGCTTGGTGTAACCCTCGCTCACGCCGACAACCATGTTGTGGATGAGCGCGCGATAGAGACCGTGGTAAGCCTGCTTCTGCTTCATGGAGACGTTGATGGGATCGTACGCTTCGTCGATGTCGAAGGTGATCTCGGCCTTGTCCTTGTCGTAGTTCAACTTGATGGAAGGATTAACCTCTTGGGTTAAAACACCCTCCTTGCCTTTGACAGTAACCTTGTTGCCGTCAATGGAAATCTCAACACCTGCGGGGATGTTAATGGGCAATTTACCAATTCTAGACATGTTAATTCCTCCTTTAATTAATAAACATAGCAAAGGACCTCGCCGCCGATCTTCTGCTCGGCAGCCTCCTTGTCCGTCATCACGCCGCGCGAGGTGGAGATGATGGCGATACCCAGTCCGTTGATTACACGGGGCATATCCTTGTAACCGGTGTACTTACGCATACCGGGCTTGGACACGCGGATCAGTTTCTTGATGGCGTTAACCTTGTTAACAGCATCGTACTTCAGGGCCACCTTGATGGTGCCCTGAGGGCCGTCCTCGACGAACTTGTAGTTGAGGATGTAGCCCTTCTCGAAGAGGATCTTGGTGATCTCCTTCTTCAGATTCGACGCGGGAATCTCCACCACACGGTGCTTGGCCATGATGGCGTTGCGCACTCGCGTCAAATAGTCTGCAATAGGATCTGTCATTTGTTTAATGATTTAATTAATCGGCACGCTGCCGACAATATTAAAAGATAATTGAATAGGGGTAGCGTAGGACTTGCTTACCAACTGGCCTTCTTCACGCCGGGGATGAGCCCCTGCGAAGCCATCTCGCGGAACTCGATACGGGAGAGTCCGAACTGGCGCATGTAGCCTTTGGGACGGCCCGTGATCTTGCAGCGGTTGTGCAGACGGATGGGGTTGGCGTTGCGGGGGATGCTCTGCAGCTTCTGGGCAGCCTCGAAAGCGTCCACGGGGTCACCCGTGTTGACGATCTTCTTCAGGGCAGCACGCTTGGCAGCATACTTGGCAACGAGTTTGGCGCGCTTGACCTCGCGGGCCTTCATAGATTCTTTTGCCATATCTCTTTAGTCTTTAGCGGTTTTGAAGGGAAGGCCGAACTCCTTGAGCAGAGCGAAGCCCTCTTCATCGGTCTTAGCTGTGGTCACGAAGGTGATGTTCATGCCGACGATGCGGTCGATGGCATCAATGTTGATCTCGGGGAAGATGATCTGCTCCTGGATGCCGAGGGTGTAGTTGCCGCGGCCATCGAGCTTGCTCTCGATTCCCTTGAAGTCGCGGATACGGGGCAGCGCCACCTTCACGAGCTTCTCGAGGAACTCATACATACGTTCGCGGCGGAGGGTCACCATGACGCCGATGGGCATCTTCTTACGGAGCTTGAAGTTGGCCACGTCCTTCTTGGAGATGGTGGCGACAGCCTTCTGGCCCGTGATGGCGGTGAGCTCGTTGACAGCCACTTCGATGATCTTCTTGTCGGCGGTGGCAATTCCGAGGCCCTGATTGATGACAATCTTCTTCAGGACAGGGATTTGCATAGCGGAGGTGTAGCCGAACTTCTCCTTCAGTGCGGGAGCTATACGCTCGGTATACTCCTGCTTGAGTCTTGCGGTATTTGCCATTACTTGATCTCCTCTCCTGATTTTTTAGCATAGCGGACAAGCTTGCCCTCTGCGTTCAACTTACGTCCAATGCGGGTTGCCTTCCCGGACTTGGGATCCACCACATTCAGGTTCGAGATGTGGATGGGGGCTTCCTGCTTCACGATGCCACCCTGAGGGTTCTTGGCACTGGGCTTCTGGCTCTTGGAGACCATGTTCTGGCCTTCGACGATCGCCTTCTGCTCCTTGACGAGCACCTTCAGCACCTTGCCGGTCTGGCCTTTGCTGTTGCCGGCGAGGATCTGCACGGTGTCGCCCTTCTTGATATGTAACTTTGCCATTACTGTAATGAATCTTTAGATGATTAAAGTACCTCGGGTGCAAGTGATACCACCTTCATATTGACGGCGCGCAGCTCACGGGCCACAGGACCGAAGATGCGGCTGCCACGAAGCTCACCAGCATTGTTCAACAGTACGCAAGCGTTGTCGTCGAAACGGATATAGGAGCCGTCGGCACGACGGACTTCCTTGCTTGTGCGGACGATCAAAGCTTTCGACACAGCACCCTTTTTAATTTCACTGGAGGGGATGACGCTCTTCACAGAGACGACGATGATGTCCCCCACGGTAGCATAGCGGCGGCGTGTGCCACCCAACACGCGGATGCAGAGGCACTCCTTGGCTCCGCTGTTGTCTGCTACGACTAATCTAGATTCTGACTGTATCATAATTACTTAGCTCTTTCTACGATTTCTACTACTCTCCATCTCTTGGTTTTGCTCAGGGGACGGGTTTCCATGATCAGAACGGTGTCGCCCTTGTGGCAGTCGTTCTTCTCGTCGTGAGCATGGTACTTCTTCGTCTTCTGGACGAACTTACCATAGATCGGGTGTCTCTCCTTGTACTTGGCAGCCACTACAATGGTCTTATCCATCTTGTCGCTGATGACAACACCGGTTCTTGTCTTTCTTAAGTTTCTAACTTCCATGTCTAAGACCATTATTAATTAGCGTTCTTTTTCTCCGTGAGAATAGTCATCATACGTGCGATGTCACGACGAGCCTTCTTAATCTCAGAAGGATTCTCCAAGGGAGCCACGGCGTGGTTGAGCAACGTCTGCTGGTACTGTGCCTTGGCATTTTCAATCTTTTCGGTGAGCTCTTCGACGGTGAGGGCTCTTACTTCTGATGTCTTCATAATCAAGCGTTTTTGTCGTAATCTCGTCTAACGATGAACTTGGTTGTCACGGGAAGCTTCTGAGCGGCGAGGCGCAGCGCTTCTTTTGCTGTCTCATAGGGAACACCCTCGACCTCGAAGAGGATGCGGCCGGGAGTGACGGGGAACACGTAGCCTACGGGATCACCCTTACCTTTACCCATTCGGACGTCGGCAGGCTTCTTGGTGATGGGCTTGTCCGGGAAGATGCGGATCCACACCTGACCTTCACGCTGCATGTAACGCGTCACGGCCACACGGGCGGCCTCGATCTGGCGACCGGTGATCCAGTGCGTGTCGAGGCTCTTGATACCGAACGATCCGAAAGCAAGCTGATTGCCACGCTGGGCATTGCCTTTGCAACGGCCCTTTTGTGGTCTTCTATATTTAGTTCTTTTCGGCTGTAACATAATTACGTTCTTTCAGTGGTTTAACGATTGTTGTTGCGGGGACGACGCGGACCGCGGCGACCGCCGCGTTCGTTGCCGCCGAAGCGGCCGCTGTCCTTCTGCTGTGTGAAGTTAGGCGCCAGGTCCTTCTTGCCGTAGATCTCGCCGCGGCAGATCCACACCTTGATGCCGAGCAGGCCGACCTTGGTGAGGGCCTCGGTCTGGCAGTAGTCGATGTCGGCACGGAACGTGTGCAGTGGCGTACGGCCTTCCTTGAACATCTCGGAGCGGGCGATCTCGGCGCCGTTGAGGCGGCCTGAGATGAGCACCTTGATGCCCTCGGCACCGGCACGCATAGTGTTGGCAATGGCCATCTTGATGGCACGGCGGTAGGCGATCTTGCCCTCCACCTGCTTGGCGATGTTAGCGCCTACGATGTTGGCATCCAGGTCGGGCTTCTTCACCTCGAAGATGTTGATCTGAATGTCCTTGTCAGTGATCTTCTTGAGCTCCTTCTTCAGGGCGTCAACTTTCTCGCCACCTTTACCAATGATCAGGCCCGGACGCGATGTGCACACCGTGATGGTCACGAGCTTCAAAGTACGTTCGATGACAATGCGGGAGATGTTGGCATCGCCCAGGCGCACCATGAGGTACTTACGGATCTTGCTGTCCTCAAGGATGGAATCGCCGAAGTCTTTGCCACCATACCAATTGGAATCCCAACCACGGACGATGCCGAGACGGTTGCTGATAGGATTAACTTTCTGTCCCATACTACTTTTGATTAATCATTAGTTTTAGTGTCAACGAACAAAGTGACGTGGTTGCTGCGCTTGCGGATGCGGTAGCCGCGGCCCTGAGGAGCCGGACGCATGCGCTTGAGGGTAGCGCCCTCGTCGACGAATACTCTCGAAACGACCAGCTCGCCATCCTCGGCCTTGCGGTCGTTCTTCTGTTCCCAGTTGGCGATGGCCGAGCGGAGGAGCTTCTCCACGTCGGCAGCTGCAGCCTTCTTGTTGAAGTGCAGGGTAGCCAGGGCGCGGTTGACCTCCATGCCGCGGATCAAATCCACCACATAACGCATCTTCCGAGGGGAGGACGGTACGCTCTTGGCCTTGGCAAAGTACTGGGTCTTCTGTGCAGCCTTTCTTGCTTCAGCTGCAAGTCTTTTTCTTTTTCCCATTATATTATTACTCTATTAAGTTCTGGTTGTTGAATCCGTAGGTCCTGCTTACTTCTTCTTCTGACCTGCATGACCGCCGAACTTGCGGGTGGGAGCGAACTCACCCAGCTTGTGGCCGACCATGTTCTCAGTGACATACACAGGAATGAACTTGTTTCCGTTGTGGACGGCAATCGTGTGACCGACGAAGTCGGGGCTGATCATTGAAGCGCGAGCCCAAGTCTTCACGACGTTCTTCTTGCCGCTCTCGTTCATGGCGAGCACCTTTTTCTCAAGGCTTACTGCGATGTATGGACCTTTCTTAAGTGAACGACTCATAATATTACTTCGAGTTTAACTGTGATTACTTTTTATTGGCTCTTTCAATGATGTACTTGCTGGACTGCTTCTTCGGAGCGCGTGTCTTGAGGCCCTTAGCGTAGAGGCCCTTGCGGGAACGGGGATGTCCACCGCTCTGGCGGCCTTCACCACCACCCATCGGGTGATCGTGGGGATTCATGACGACGCCGCGGTTGTGTGGACGACGTCCGAGCCAGCGGCTACGGCCAGCCTTACCGGAGCTCTCGAGAGCGTGGTCGCTGTTGCCTACGCTGCCGACCGTGGCCTTGCAGGCGCTGAGGATCTTGCGCGTCTCGCCCGAGGGGAGCTTGATGACGCAATAACGGCCCTCGCGGGAGGTCAGCTGGGCGAAGTTGCCTGCGGAACGAACCAGCAGAGCGCCCTGACCGGGACGGAGCTCGATGTTGTGGATTACCGTACCGACGGGAATGTTCTGCAGGGGAAGAGCGTTGCCTACTTCGGGAGCGGCCTCGGCGCCTGACATCAACGTCATGCCGACCTGGAGGCCGTTGGGAGCAATAATATAACGCTTCTCACCGTCAGCGTAGAAGAGGAGGGCGATGCGAGCCGAGCGGTTCGGATCGTACTCGATAGTCTTCACGACTGCGGGAACACCATCTTTCTCTCTCTTGAAGTCGATGAAGCGATACTTACGCTTGTGGCCGCCGCCCATGTAGCGGACAGTCATCTTACCGACGTTGTTGCGGCCGCCGGTGCTGCGCTTACCGAAAGTAAGAGACTTCTCAGGTACAGATGCAGTAATCTCTTCGAATGTACCTATAATCTTGTGTCTTTGGCCCGGTGTTGTGGGCTTTAATTTACGTACTGCCATCTTTCTTATTAAATGTTACTGTAGAAATCAATAGTCTCGCCCTCCTTCAGGGTGACGATAGCCTTCTTGAAGGCGTTGGTGCGGCCTTTGATCAAGCCAGCCTTGGTGTAGCGGGTCTTGTTCTTGCCGGCGTAGCGGCAGGTGCTGATATCGACCACGGTAACGTTGTACAGTGCCTCGATTTCATTCTTGATCTCGACCTTGTTAGCCTCAGGACGGACGATGAAGCCGAACTTGTTCTGCTTCTCCGTGATGTTGGTCATCTTCTCAGTGACCAGGGGTTTGATGATATATCCCATAATTGTCTTGCCCGTTACTTGTTAAGATTTTCACCGATGACGCTGAGGGCTCCCTCTGTGAGCACAAGCACGTCTGCGTCGAGCACCTTGTAGGTGTTCAGCGCAGAAGCAGCCATCACTTTGGCGCGCTCGATGTTTCGAGCCGACAAATATACGGCTTTATCTGCACCTGGCAAAACGAAAAGGGCCTTTTTGCCATCAACTTTAAGATTATTTATGACTTCGACGAAGTTTTTGGTCTTCGGAGCCTCGAAAGTGAAGTCTTCAACGACCACGATAGCGTTCTCCTGAGCCTTGTAGGCGAGGGCGCTCTTGCGGGCGAGACGACGTACCTTCTTGTTGAGCTTGAAGCCATAGTCGCGGGGCTGGGGACCGAACACGCGGCCACCGCCGACGAGGACGGGTGAATTGATGTCACCACGGCGTGCGCCGCCACCGCCCTTCTGGCGGCCGAGCTTGCGGGTGGAACCGCTCACCTCGGAACGCTCCTTGGCCTTGGCAGTGCCTTGGCGCTGATTGGCAAGGAAGAGGCGGACATCGAGATAGATTGCGTGGTCATTGGGCTCAATGCCATAGATGGCATCGTCGAGGACTACCTTACGACCGGTATCCTGACCTTTGATATTCAATACACTGACTTCCATCTTACTTAATAACGCTTACGATTGAACCTTTGAAACCCGGGATGCTGCCCTTGATGAGGAGCAGGTTGTGCTCGGGAATCACCTTTAACACTTGCAGGTTGTGAGTAGTCACGCGGACGTTACCCATCTGTCCTCCCATGCGCAGGCCCTTGAAGACCTTAGCGGGATAGGAGCATGCACCGATGGAACCGGGCTTGCGCAGACGGTCGTCCTGACCGTGTGTGCTCTGGCCTACGCCGCCGAAGCCGTGACGCTTCACGACGCCCTGGAAGCCTTTACCTTTACTCGTGGCGATCACATCGACGAAAGCAGTATCGTTGAAGAGATCCACTGTGATGGTGTCTCCAAGATTCACATCTTCGAAACCTGTGAACTCGGCCAAGTGGCGCTTGGGTGTTGTACCGCTCTTGGCGAAGTGTCCGAGCATGGGCTTGGTGGTGTTCTTCTCCTTAGCCTCCTCGAAGCCGAGCTGCACGGCAGCATAGCCGTCCTTCTCAACGTTCTTCACCTGGGTAACTACGCAAGGACCTAATTCGATAACAGTGCACGGCACGTTCTTGCCGTCGGCACTGAATACGGAAGTCATTCCGATTTTCTTTCCTAATAATCCTGGCATTTCTGTAATTAATTAATTGGTTATTTCCAGATTTTCCAGATTTTCTAAATGCTCTAGATATTCTAGATGGTCTAGACGGTCTGGACTTTCTTGATTTTCTAATCTTATACTACACTTTGATCTCTACTTCCACGCCGCTGGGCAACTCGAGCTTCATGAGTGCATCTACGGTCTGAGCGGTGCTGGAGTAGATGTCGATGAGGCGCTTGTAGCTGCTGAGCTGGAACTGTTCGCGGGCCTTCTTGTTGACGAAGGTTGAGCGGTTGACGGTGAAGATGCGCTTGTGGGTGGGGAGGGGAATGGGTCCGCTCACGATGGCACCGGTAGCCTTCACTGTCTTGACGATTTTCTCAGCGGACTTGTCCACCAAGTTGTGGTCGTAGGACTTCAGTTTGATTCTGATTTTCTGACTCATGATTTTGATTAACGATTTTGTGAATGACGATTTACGATTGTTTTGTTTTCAGGGCGGGGCTGCCAAAGAGTCATTTGCTCGGCAGCCCTGCCGTTAGACGAGGTCAACGCGTCCGTGTGCTTCCTCGAGCACTGCCTTGGCGATGCTGCTGGAGACGGGTGCGTGGTGGTCATAGGTCATGCTTGATGTGGCACGGCCGGAGGTGATGGTACGCAGGGCTGTGACGTAGCCGAACATCTCGCCCAGGGGTACCATGGCCTTGACGATGCGTGCACCGCTGCGGCTGGTGTCCATGCCTTCGACTTGTCCGCGACGCTTGTTGAGGTCGCCGATGACGTCGCCCATGTTCTCCTCGGGGGTTACGACCTCGAGTTTCATGATGGGTTCCATGAGCACTGGCTTGGCCTGTGCGCAGGCATTGCGGTAGGCCTGTATGGCTGCGATCTCGAAGGAGAGCTGGTCGGAGTCCACGGGGTGGAACGATCCGTCGAGGAGCTCTACCTTGAGGCTGTCCATGGGGAAGCCGCCGAGCACGCCGTTCTTCATGGCGCTCTCGAAGCCCTTCTGCACGGAGGGGATGAACTCCTTGGGGATGTTACCGCCGGTGACGCTGTTGATGAACTGCAGGCCTGTGCCTTCGAAGTCGTCGTCCACGGGACCTACGTTGACGATGATGTCAGCGAACTTACCGCGTCCGCCGGACTGCTTCTTGTAGACCTCGCGGAGGTTGACGGTCTTGGTGATGGCTTCCTTGTAGTTCACCTGGGGCTTGCCCTGGTTGCACTCTACCTTGAACTCGCGCTTGAGGCGGTCGATGATGATGTCGAGGTGCAGCTCGCCCATACCGCTGATGATGGTCTGACCGCTCTGCTCGTCAGTGCGTACGGTGAAGGTGGGATCCTCCTCGGCGAGCTTGGCAAGGCCGTTGCTGAGTTTGTCGAGGTCCTTCTGGGTCTTTGGCTCCACGGCGATACCGATAACGGGATCGGGGAACTCCATGCTCTCGAGGACGATGGGTGCATCCTCGTCGCAGAGGGTGTCGCCCGTGCGGATGTCCTTGAAGCCGACACCAGCACCGATATCACCAGCAGAGATGCATTCCACGGGATTCTGGTGGTTGGAGTGCATCTGGAAGAGACGGCTCACGCGCTCCTTCTTGCCGGAGCGGGGGTTGTAGATGTAGGAGCCGGCCTCCACCTTACCGGAATAGACGCGGATGAAGGTCAGGCGACCGACGTAGGGGTCGGTAGCGATCTTGAACGCGAGTGCGGAGGTTTTCTCGTCTTCGGTGGGCTTGCGGTCTTCTTCTTCGCCGCTGTCGGGGTTCTTGCCGACGACGTTGGGCGTGTCCAAGGGGCTGGGCAGGAAGGCGCAGACATAGTCGAGCAGCGTCTGCACGCCCTTGTTCTTGAACGAGGAGCCGCAGAGCATAGGCGTGATCTCCATGCTCACGGTGGCGGCACGCAAGGCAGCAAGAATCTCATCCTCGGTGATCGTGGAGGGATCGTCGAAGAACTTCTCCATGAGGGCCTCGTCGTATTCGGCCACGGTCTCGAGCATCTTGTCGCGCCACTCCTGGGCTTCGTCCATGAGGTCGGCGGGGATTTCCTCGACGCTGTACTCTGCGCCCATGGTCTCGTCGTGCCAGTAGAGGGCTTTCATCTTGACGAGGTCCACGACGCCCTTGAAGTTCTCTTCTGCGCCGATGGGGATGACGACGGGCACAGCCTTGGCGCCGAGCACGTCCTTCATCTGGCGCACGACCTCGAAGAAGTCGGCTCCGCTACGGTCCATCTTGTTGACGTAGCCGATGCGGGGAACGTTGTACTTGTCGGCCTGGCGCCACACGGTCTCGGACTGAGGCTCCACGCCGCCCACAGCACAGTAGGCAGCCACGGCGCCGTCGAGCACACGCAGCGAGCGCTCCACCTCGGCGGTGAAGTCCACGTGTCCCGGAGTGTCGATCAGGTTGATCTTGTACTTGTTGTTGTTCCAATTCCAGAACGTCGTTGTGGCGGCAGAGGTGATGGTGATACCACGCTCCTGCTCCTGGGCCATCCAGTCCATGGTGGCAGCGCCGTCGTGCACTTCACCAATTTTATGTGTCAGACCCGTGTAGAAGAGGATACGTTCGGACGTGGTCGTCTTACCGGCGTCGATGTGTGCCATGATGCCGATGTTACGGGTCAGATGCAAATCTTGTTTTGCCATGCTTTGTTACCTTGAAATTGAATCTTTTTAAATTAGAAGCGGAAGTGGGCGAAAGCGCGGTTAGCTTCGGCCATGCGGTGCATGTCCTCCTTGCGCTTGAAAGCGCCGCCCTGCTCGTTGTAGGCATCCATGATCTCAGCGGCGAGCTTGTCGGCCATGGTCTTGCCGCCACGCTTGCGGGCGAAAGCGATGAGGTTCTTCATCGAAACGCTCTCCTTACGGCTGGGACGGATTTCTGTAGGCACCTGGAACGTAGCACCACCGATGCGGCGGCTCTTGACTTCCACCTGCGGGGTGACCTTCTGGAGGGCTTCCTTCCAGATCTCGAGGGAGGACTTCTCCTCGCTCTGCATCTTGTTCTTCACGATTTCGAGAGCATCATAGAAGATACGGTACGAGATGCTCTTCTTGCCGTCATACATCAAGTGGTTGACGAACTTCGACACCTTCACGTCGCCATACACGGGATCGGGAAGGACTAAACGTTTTTTTGGTTTTGCTTTTCTCATTTTGTTGTGTGAGACTCTTTCGTTTGGGCTGTATTCGTTTGTTTTTCTTCAACGCCTCCTCCGAGGCATTTACTCAACCGCGTTTATACAACACAAAACCAGTTTAATAAAATGTTTCTTTACTGAATTGCGATTTTCGGATTCGAGGTCTCTCGACGCTCGCTTCTCGTCATCTCGACGTCAGTGGTTGGTTACTTCTTAGCGGCCTTGGGGCGCTTGGCTCCGTACTTCGAGCGGCGCTGGGTGCGATTGGCCACGCCGGCGGTGTCGAGCGTGCCGCGAACGATGTGATAGCGCACACCGGGAAGATCCTTCACACGGCCACCACGGACGAGCACGATGGAGTGCTCCTGCAGGTTGTGACCCTCACCGGGGATGTAACTGTTGACTTCCTTTGTGTTGGTAAGGCGCACACGGGCCACCTTACGCATGGCGGAATTAGGCTTCTTAGGGGTGGTCGTATAGACACGCACACAGACACCGCGACGCTGGGGACAGCTGTCCAGAGCGGGGCTCTTGCTCTTGTCTACAAGCACCTTGCGGCCTTTCCGCACCAGTTGTTGAATTGTAGGCATAATGTTTGATTTTTAATGATATATTATTGTATATTTTATTGTCTAAACACGACGGAAACGGGCATACTATGCCCATTCGGGCTGCAAAGGTACGCAAAAACATTCAAATGACAATGCCCTCAGGGCCATAAATTTGCACTGAGGGCATTAAAGTAGCCCAAAAAGGGCGTAATTTAAGAAAGTTTAACTTTCTCAGTTGATTTTGAAGGGCGAAATAGGGCCTTTAGGCTGCACATCTTCGGGCAAAGTGATCATGCCATTGGCCTTTTCGTAGTTCGCCATGTTCTGTTCGAGAAGGCGCATGAGGCGCTTGGCCTGAACGGGCGACATGACGACGCGGCTCTGCACGTTGGCACGAGGCATGCCGGGATGGTGGAACACAAAGTCCATGATAAACTCCGTGGGCGTGAAGCCCATGATCGTCAGGTTCGAGTACACGCCCTTCTCCACTTCGGGCGTCATGTTCACCTGCACTTGTCCAGGTTTGGGTTGTTCGTTGTTATTTGCCATATCTTATAATATAATAATAATGTACGCGCGCGAGGATTATTCTACGCCGAGTTCCTTCTTGGCCTGCGCAGCCACCTGGTCGATGATGTCGCCGGCATGTTCCTTGACGGCTTCCTTCACGGCCTGCGGCACGGCATCGACGCCTTTCTGCACGGCAGCGGCAGCGCTGTCGGTCTTCTCGGCGGTCTGGGTAGCCAGCTTCACGATGGCTGCGGGGATGTCCTTCACCGAGGCTACGGCCTGTGCGAAAGCGTCGGGCACGCCGGCCTGCTGCAGCTTCACGGCGTTGCTCTCGATGAACTGGCTGATGATGGTGGTGTAGCGGTTGGCGGCTTCCTCGTCGCCGGCAGCGACGAAGCCGGCAACCTGGCTGGCTATCTGATCACTGATGGCCTTCACCTCTGCCGAGTCGGCATTCTGCAACTGATCCTGCAAGAGTGCCACGATGGCATTGGCCTGGTCCACCGCAAGCTCTTCCTGCGAAGGCGAGTCGAAGGACAGGGAATCCAGTTCTGCGGTGTTGCGCGTCTGAACGCCGCAGGCCGCAAAGCTCATCGCTACGGCGGCAAGAGTTAGCATCATTAATTTCTTCATTTTTTCCTTTCTTTTTGAGTTAAACAAAGTGCAAATTGCAGTTTGCGGGGGCAAATGTACGTCAAAAGAGAGAATCAACGTGCATCTTTTATGCTAAAATGTGTGAAGTTTAAGCTTTTTATGGTATCTTTGCACCGCATTCACAATGAGAAACAAGATTCGAAACATACTCTTCGTCGTCGGCATAGCCGCTGTGGTGATCATGCTCATCACCTTCGACGTAAGCTGGAACATGCTGTGGGACAGCCTCCTTACGGCAGGCTACTGGCTCGTCGTCATCGCCCTCCTGTGGGTGGTGCTCTACATGATGAACACGCTCACCTGGCGCATCATCCTCAGCGAGAGCGGCCCCGTCACCATCAGCTTCTGGCGGCTCATGAAGCTCACCGTGTCGGGCTTCGCGCTGAACTATGCCACGCCCGTAGGTCTCCTCGGCGGCGAGCCCTACCGCATCATGGAGCTGACGCCCTACGTCGGCGTGCAGCGCGCCACGTCGTCCGTCGTCCTCTTCGCCATGATGCACATCTTCTCGCATTTCTGGTACTGGGTCACGGCCATCGTGCTCTGGCTCTGCCTCATGCCCCTCGACCCCGTGATGACGACGGTGCTCGGCCTCTCCGCCGTCTTCTGCGCCGCCGGCATCTACCTCTTCCTCAAAGGCTACCGCAACGGCATGATGGTGCGTGCCATCCGCTGGGCAGCCCACATCCCGGGCCTCCGCGGCTGGGCCACGCGCTTCGCCGAGAGCCATGCCGACGACCTCAGCAAGATCGACCGTCAGATTGCCGAGCTGCACGCCCAGAGCCGCCGCACCTTCTACGCCTCGCTGCTCCTCGAATACGTGGGGCGCATCATGCAGTCGCTCGAGATCTTCTTCATCCTCCGGCTCCTCGGCGTCGATGGCGGATGGATAGGCTTTGTCCACAGCCTGCTCATCCTCGCCTTCACCTCGCTGTTCGCCAACCTCCTGTTCTTCATCCCCCTGCAGCTGGGCGGCCGCGAAGGCGGCTTCGCCATGTCCACCGCCCAGATCGGGCTCACCGGCGGAACGGGACTCTTCGTATCCATCATCATACGCGTTCGCGAGCTCTTCTTCACAGCCCTCGGCATCCTCCTCATGAAGGTCTGCCAGGACCCTAAGGCTTCCAAGCAAAACCCTTAAGGCTGAACGCCAAAACCCTTAAGACTTATCACCCCAACCCTTAAGACTTACAGATGCGCCACATCATAGCCCTCCTGCTCATCCTCCTCGCCCTCATCGGCGTCCCCTCCGCCGCCTCGGAGCCCGACACCTTAGGCCGCGACCTCCTGCGCGAGACCATCGCGACGGTCGAAGCCTCGGCCACAGCCTCCACAGGTCAGTTCGCACCGCTCTGGCTCACCGCCAACCGCTACGGCCTCGGCAGCGTGCGACCCTCCTCGGCCTACCTCCGTGCCTCCCTGCAGCGCGACATCATCAACGACTCGTCGCGCACTTGGCGCTTCGGCTACGGCCTCGACCTCGCCGTCGCCTACAACCACGAACGCACGGGCATCCTACAGCAAGCCTACGTCGAAGGCGCATGGAAAAAGATACGACTCACCATCGGTGCCAAGCAACAGCCCATGGAGACGCAGAACCACGAGCTGGCGTCCGGAGAATTGACGTTCGGCATCAACGCACGCCCCATCCCCCAGGTGCGGCTCGACATCGACTGGTTCCCCTTCCCGTGGACACGAGGATGGTGGCAATGGCGCATCTTCGGCTCCTTCGGATGGATGACCGATGGACGCTGGCAGGAAGGCTACGTCAACGAAGGACAGCGCTACGCACGCCACGTCAGATACCACGAGAAGGCGCTCTACTGGCTCTTCGGACGCAAGGACATCTTCCCCCTCACCTATGAGTTCGGACTCCGCATGGCCACGCAGTTCGGAGGCGACTGCTACAACATACAAAGCCAACGCGTCAACGACGGCGCCAAGGCCAACTACCACTACAACTCGGGCCTCAAAGCCTATTGGCAGGCACTCACCCAACAAGGTTCCGACAACACCGACGGCAGCAACCCCAACGTCGCTGGCAACACCCTCGGCAGCTACATCATGCAGCTGCGCTACCACGGCAGTACGTGGCAGGCACGTGCCTACTGGGAACGCTTCTTCGAAGACCACTCCATGCTCACCGTGCAGTACGGCATACGCGACATGCTCATCGGCGGCGAAGTCACCGTGCCACGCAATCCGTACCTCACCACGGCTGTGGTAGAATTCATGTCGTCCACCGACCAGACAGGACCTATCTTCCACGACCCCACGCCCAACTTTCCCGAGAAGGTAGCAGGACGGGACAACTACTACAACCACAACCTCTACGCCGGATGGCTGAACTACGGTCTTCCCATCGGCAACCCCTTCATCACCTCGCCCCTCTACAACGACGCCTTCGGCCACAGCCACGTCCTCCATATCTACAACAATCGCGTCAAAGCCTGGCACATAGCTCTCTCCGGCGACCCCTCGCCCCAATGGCATTGGCGCGCCAAGGCTTCCTTCACCCGCAACTGGGGCAGCTACGCCAGCCCCCTCCCCGACATCCTCCGCCAGCGCTACGCCATGGCCGAGCTCACCTTCCGTCCCCGACCCGCCGCCAAAGGCAAGCCCTCCTCCCCTAATCAGCCCTTCTCCCCTACGTTCAAGGCTCAACCCTCCTCCCCTAATCGGCCCTCCAGCCTTGATTATCCCTCCACCCCTACCTTCAAAGGCAAGCGCCACTGGGCCTCCGACCTTCAAATTTCCCTGGCCCTCGGCCTCGACCACGGCGACCTCATCGGCAACTCCTTCGGTGCC
>Ga0310697_10001162_pt1 | contig 31923 bp, 30 predicted proteins | sample 172DNAGHGlowgp2_FD_203883 | JGI IMG/M metagenome (GOLD analysis project Ga0310697, IMG submission 203883) | Sheep rumen microbial communities from Palmerston North, Manawatu-Wanganui, New Zealand - 1728 DNA GHGlow gp2 (v2) (version 2) | ecosystem: Host-associated > Mammals > Digestive system >... | reverse complement strand
TTTCTACAATTAGCAATAAATTTTCCAATCTTAATTAAATCCATGAACTTTTCTCCTTTCATGACTTAATTATAAAATAAGCCATTTATTAGTTACACATACCAATGGTTGAGTTGATATTCTATATCTATTTTACCACAAAAATAGTGAATATTTTTATTTATTAATGAACGGAATATTACTATTTTCTGATTTATTTTTCTCGTGTGATTATATCATATTCACTTTTTTCGGACAAGTATATTAAAAAATGTATAAAGGCTATTTCTTTATTTTAGAAATAACCTTATCTAATTTTATAAGCAGTAGTAATATTGCTATAAATAATTTTATAATTGAAATTATCATTTTATTCTGCCTTAAAATAATTAAATTGTGTTGTCTTACCCACCTCATAAGCATTCCACATTATTGTTTGACTTGAAGCAGGGTCAACCATCATAACATTAACTGAATCTACTCCTGTAATAGCAACCCAATGTTGGCTACCTTGTGTTGCACCTTTTACTTCTGCAGTAAGATAATAACCTTGACTAAAATATTGTGATATAGTTGCCAATTTTTCACTTCTGGATTTTCCTCTTAAATTAACATTACCAACATATTTAAAGCCCGGTACTGCTTTACTAACGGCAGCATATTGAAGATTTCCACTTCCATCAAATCCACTATTTTTATTAAGTGCTTCTACAAAAGTTCCGGGATTAAATGGACTTATTGTTGTATTAACTCCGGACTTTTCAATTAAAATTGCAATAGATGTCACAAGACAACCAATTCTACCTACCGTACTACTTGTATTTCCTATTTTTACATTAGACCAACTCGGGTCGCCTTGCCTCCAATTAACATATTCGCCAGATCCATTACTACCATAAATAACTCCACCCCATAGACTAGAATATTTATCACTTGATAATTCGGCTAACTGATTATTTTGTGCCGTATTAAAATTATATTGTGATTTCATATCTTCTACTGATTTAGAAGTTATTTTTATATGCAATACTTTCTTTTCAACTTCTGTCGGTTCCTCATCTGTATTAACTCCTCTTTCTGTGACAGTTTCCTCCTTAACTTCCGAAGATAAACTGTTCATATCCCAGAATATTTCTTTTAATACTTTCTTTTTATTATCATCCATAGTGACGACATCAGTTTCATTTTTTCCATTTGATTGCTTTATAGTATAAACAAGTAATATATCTTTCCAAGAAGCCATACTACCATCTAAAACATACTCGTCGTGAGCATTTGAGTCTTGAATAGATTGAATTTTATCAGCAAACTCTTGATTACACTCTGCTACTACTTCATTCATCGTGACGGCATTTGCACTTGTTTTCTCACTTGAAAAGAATATTCCAAATATAGAACTTACTAATAGTCCTACTAAACAAATAACTACTATTACAATTACTGCCACCCAACCTCCTGCAACAATAGCAGCAATCAATGCTTTTGTTCCGGCAATGATTGCTTTTATTGCAGATATTGTTGCTTTTACTGCTAACTTAATTCCTTGTGCAGTTCTCTTTGCAGTTTCCTTTGCTATTTGTGCTGCTCTCTTACTAGCCTTAACTGTTTCTTTTGCAGTTTTTTCGGCTTTCTTTGCTACCTCTTTACTTGTTTTAATTGCAGTTTTAGTATTCTTAACTGTTGACTTTGCTTTACTCTTACCTTGCATTTTTTTCTTAAAGGCTTTTATCTTTGCTTTTGATTTTTGATAATTTTCTTTCGTTTTCATCAAAGACTTTTGTCCTTGTTTGTTGAATTGATGAATACCCTCATCAACACCTCTATTAGTTGCAAACTTTATCTTATTACTTGCATATTCATTAGCATTTATATCATCACTAACACTTTCTTCTGCTTTTTCTTTTGTTCTAACTATGGTATCTTTAAACCTTTCAGTTTGCACTACTGCTTTGTTAATGGTTTTTACACCTTTCTTTGCTACATCTCTAACTTTTATATCTGCCAAGATAACCACCTCCTAATTGTTAATTACCTTCGCCCGGTTTTGTAGTCATCAATTTATAAAGTTTAGTATTTGTAGGAAACTTATTAACAAAAGGCACTAATGAACTACCTACTTTTAACAGTCCTCGTCCTGCACCTACATTAGTGATATATCCCATTTGTAATTCAGATATATTTAAAAGTTTTGCAAGTTCTAATCTATCTGTACTTGCTTGATTTAACATTACAATAAACTCTGAATTTGCTAACATAGTTCTTGCAGTATGGCTTTGTAATAAGTCATCAACATTTTGTGTTATACCGGTACAATATGCACCATACTTACGAACACGCTTCCATAAAGTAAATAGGAAGTTTGCTGAATACTCGTGTTGGAATAATAAATAAATTTCATCAATAAAAATAAAGGTATTTCTACCTTTACTTCTGTTCATTGTTATTCTATTTAAAATACTATCAAGAACTACTAACATACCGATAGGAAGTAATTGTTTACCTAAATCTAAAATGTCATAACATAATAATCTATTATTAGTATCAACATTCGTATTTTTTGCGAAAGTATTTAAACTTCCATCTGTAAACAATTCAATAGCAAGTGCTATCTCTTTTGCCTCTGGCTCATTTTGTTTTAATAGTTCTTCTCTAAAATCTTGTAATGTTGGTGGAGTTCCTTGATAATTTCCTTGTTGAAAATGTCTATAAACAGAAGCAGTACATCTATCTATAATTGACTTCTGTTTTGGACCTAAATTACTACCACCAATTAGTTGCTCACATAAAGATAATATAAACTCTGATTTTAATATTACAGGGTTTGCTCCATCTCCATACTCGCTATTTAAGTCCATTGCATTTATATGATTTTCACTTGTTGCAGATATATGGATTACTTCGCCACCAAGTGCATTGATTAGTTGTGAATACTCTCGTTCCGGGTCAATTATAATTACATCTGCATTTGGATCACGAAGTATTACAGAAACTATTTCATTTTTTCCTGTAAACGATTTACCACTACCAGAAACTCCAAGTATAAATGAATTACCATTTAATAATTGTCGTCTATCTGCAATAATCATATTTTTACTTATTACATTTTGTCCATAATAAATACCATTTTCGTGATTTATTTCTTGAACTCTAAATGGCATAAATACTGCTAAACTTTCTGTTGTTAAAGTTCTTAAAGTATCTATCTTCCTAACCCCAAAAGGCATTGCAGTATTTAGTCCATCCATTTGTTGATATTTTAATATTGAAAACTGACAAAGGTGTTTTCTTGCAGTAGTTAATAAACTCTCGGTATCGTTGTCTAATTGTTCTTTACTATCTGCCGTATGCACCATAGTTAAAACACATATAAACATTCTTTGGTCACGAGTTGTTAAGTCATCTAAAAACTCTTTTGATTCAATTCTTTGTTGCTCCATATCGTATGGAATAACTGCACTAAAATTGTTATTAGAATTTTGTCTTCTTTGCCAATTAGTAATATTTGTTTCAACACCTAATCGTCTATTTTCTACTTCTCTTACTGCTTCGTCCATAGGAACAGGTATAACATCAATACTCATCATCATATTTCTGTTTAAGTCAGTAAGTTCTGCAACCATATTGTCTTTAATATAACTTGCATATTCTTTTAAGAAAATCACTCTACCATATTTCTTACCCATTTTAAAATAGTCTTTTTCAAACTTAAAACTATCTGGACAAATAAAATCTTTAAAACTATGTCCTTTTTTCATATTTTGTATCATATCAAAAGTAAAAGCATTTTCTTCTCCTTGTCTATAAAAATCGTGACATAAACGAAGTCTATCTTCTGCTTCTAATTCAATACATTTAGAGCCTAATTGCGAAAAGTGATTTATTAAATCAGCACTTATTCTTGTAAAATAATTTCTTGCTTCTTCTACACTTTTTTTATTCACAGAAACTGTTAAAAACTTTTCTTGTGTAATTCCATTAGCACCTGTTGCTTTATCCAAAAGCATTTTATTATACTCTTTTCTAAATTCATCTAAATCGTCATTTGCTAATGGTAGCAAAATATTCTTCTCAAAATCAACTTTATTAAGTCTTCTATTAAGAATAGTTATCTTTGTAGTTGCTCCCGTATCAAATGAATTAAGAAGTTCTGAATATTCTAAAAACATACCCTCTTTATCACTTCTACTAGCAACTGCATAATTTATATCTGTAAAACGATAGCATTTAGAATATTTATTTTTACCAACTTGAAATATTCCATCTTGCCATATTCTTGTGACAGGTATAACATCTTGTATTCCTTTTGGAACTACAAATGCTTCCTTATCCTGCTTGAACAGTGTTCTTAATGTTTTCACTATTATCTTCCTCCTTTTCTAACTTATCTTTTAATAGTTCGTAATAAAAATTAACCGGTTTAAAGGTTAAGTTCTTTGGTATTAAAAACTCTGATTTAATATAGGCATATATGAACTTTTCTGCTGTCATTCCATTGTATGTGACAAATCCTATTGCAGCGAATGGACTAGCACCAAGAATACATACCCAAGAAAGAGTTTCAATTCCAAAATGACTTCTTAATAGAAAGTACAATAATACTGCCACCCCACAAGCGAGTATAGAAAAAACGAACTGTCTTAAAGACAGTCCGAAAAATATACTCTCTGTGTAGTTTCTTATTTCTCTATTTATTTTGACTTCCATTTCTACCTACCTTTCTTTGTCCTTTTTGTTCTTGTTAAATGTGTCTGCAAGATTTCCACCGGACAACACTTTATTAAAATCTTGCTTTGCTTTTGAAATATCGTCATTGTAGTAATAGCCATAAGCCCAATCAATTTTTTTATCTGTTATTTTATAGTTAAATGCAATAATATATTCAATGCTTTTGTCTTGCATTGTTCTTTCAATTAAAGCAATGGGTTGTTTATTTCTATATCCTAAATCCATAACATACATACCATTATCAAGCATTCTTGTTTTATCTCTTTCTGGTGTTTCTCCAATAAACAAACTATGTTGTTCTTTAATAAAATCTTTATTGTCATTTACCCATTTTTCTAACATTTCATAAGCAGAATACTTTTCATTTTTGTATTCTTCACTTTTTAAAAACTCTCCCGCAACCATATTACAAAAATCATAACTTACATCATTTTCTGGTGTAGATGATTTTGAAAGCATATCATTTAAAAGGTCATAACCTAAAACAAAAGTGAAATATGCTTTTTCACTTTGTACTACTGTTTTATCAACATAGAACTCATCAATATAATCTCTTATATTTTGTTTAAGTCCCACAGTATTTAATGAAACAGTTTCAATACACTCTTTATTTTCAAAGTCTTGTTTATTCTCATAAATATTAACAAGATTTTCTTTTGGATTATCAAGATTAGCGTCATCTGCTTCAATGATATATCCTTTGTATTCCATAGTATCAAACATTGCTAATCCCTCAAAATATTTCATAATATCTGGTGTATCATTTCCTGTTTTTTCATCTAAATACTCTTTTGTTATTCCTTTATCTGCACAATATTGCAAATACCATTGAACTCCATCTTTATAATCTATATCTTCTGGATATAATTCGTGTATAGAGTTCCATATACCATAATGGACATCATCTGACATATATGCTATTTGCTTTCCTTCTTCTAACAAATTGTAGATATAATAATCAAAGTTATAGTCCCACTCTGGCACATTTGTATATCCACCCTCGTAGTTTTTAGATAAAGGAGTAAATTCTATTGCTTCATCATATCCATCACTTGCTAACACATAGGTTTCATTAGTATCTGGATCTACCAAAATATAATCAATGTGTTTATTTTGATGGTCAACTGAATCTTTTAAGAAAGTTTCAATATCATTTTTTACTTTTTCAATTCTTTCGTCCATTTAGACACCTCCTATAATCCCATCATTTCACGAACGACTCTATCTGATAATTTAACAGTTCCTACAAGTACCAACATATTGAAGACTAATTCTCCAATATATTTCCAAACCTGTGTGACTGCTGACGCACTTGCATCTACTACCGGTGGCGAACTTGCAAACAATGAGAAGATAATACAAGAAAGAACTATAATTGCTCCCTCTAAACAAACTGCACAATATGATTTAAGAAAACTCTTTCCAACATTTTGTGTAGGCTCTCCTGCAAAGGTTGAAAGTGGTATAGGTGCTATTGCAGTATAAAGATATAACTTAAAGAATCTTCCATATACTGTCATAATCATTATGAAAGACAATACTGTAATAAATAGTCCACCTATCAACGTGACTGCCCATAACGGTATAGACTCAAAGAATCCACATTTTTCTACTGCCGTTATTATCTCCTGTGGCAAGGTTGTACTTGTTGTTCCACCAAGTCCAGAAGCAGTTATTATTGTGGATATTACACCTTGAATAATCTTGAATAATGAAAGCATTAAATCAAGACCATAAGTGACAACAATTTTTGCTATTGCAAATCTTATAAATAATTTTAAAGCGTGTTCTGGCTTTTTAACTTCTGTTAATGAGCCACAAGTTTTCATTACTCCTACTACAAAAAATAAAACTAACAGGGCAAGTCCTATTGCTTGAACTGCTCCGTGTATATTTAGAATTACTTTCCATATTGCTCCACCTTTGAAAGTTTCCGGAGTTTGTGTGACTAATTGCCATATCTCGCTTAACTTACTATTCCAAGTTTCTAGTGCATTTTGTAAATTTTGCACTACCCAATTATCACTCAATATTAACACCTCCTTGTAAAAATAAGATGAGGACGAGTATTTTTACTCGCCCTTTGATAATTGACTACCCTGCTATCATATTTAAGATTTCTTTTGCAAATGTGATAATGATACCACCTGCTACTGTTAAGAATCCGTTGGCTCTTTGGCTTGGATCGTGGCTCTTTAATGATAAACCTACTTGAACAATACCAAAGCCAAGTAAAATCATACCTATTGCTCTAATAAGTCCAAATATAAAGTTTGATAAGTTGTTTACTACTGCCATTGGGTCATCTGCTGCTAAAACATTTACACTTGTTCCAATAGTAAGTGCAAATGCACATACGCCTAATACATAGGCTTTAAATAACTTTTTTCCTTTACTACTCATTTTTAATTTTTCACTATTTTTTTTCATAAATCTCAATCTCCCTTTCTTTTAAAATAGTCTTCTACTTCTTCTGAAGTAATAATTTCATAATCAGTTGCTATTTCTTCTATTTCTGTAAAATCATAATTGTCTATATTTTCATCAATAATAATTGAAGCAATAGCATTCTCTGTTCCTCCGTGTAAGTAAGGCTTTTCTTTTCCATCAGTAGTAAAGGCTACATTTGGATGCTTTAAAATATCATATTTAAAGTCCATAACAGGTCTTTCTCCTCTTATAAAAAGAATTGCATACTTATTGTCTAGTAATCTTACTTCATCCGGAGTTAATAACTCTCTACCACTTATTTGGTAGTTAGTTGAATAATTGCCACTTCTACCACTTGATTTTCCATAGGTATTAGTGTCAATAGTTTCTTTACCTAATAATTCTGACACATACTTATGTGTTGATTGTTCGTTTCCACCAAGATATAAAAACTCATCACAATTTCCTACAATACTTTCCCATTGTTTTTCAAATAAGGCTTTTAATTGTGCTAGGTTTTGTAAAATGATAGATACTGATACTTCTCTTGAACGCATAACAGAAAGTATCTTGTCAAAGTCATCTGGCAAACTTACATTAGCAAACTCGTCCATTACAAAATGAACGTGTACTGGAAGACTACCTCCATACTTATGGTCTGCTAAAAAAAACAACTGTTGAAACAGTTGTGTGTATAAAATACTAACTAGAAAATTAAAACTTGTATCATTGTCTGGTATAAGTGCAAATAATGCTACTTTCTTTTCTCCTAATGATGGCAAATCTAATTCATCAGTTGCAGTTAAAGACGCTAGACTTTCAAGATTAAACTTTTCTAATCTTGCAGCAAGTGTTATTTGAATAGATTTAAGTGTCTTTGCACTACCAGAGTGATAATCTCTATAATACTTAACTGCAATATGCTCTGGCTCTCTTTCTTCTAATCTATTAAATAAAACATCTAACGGACTTACATAAGTGTCATCATCTTCGTGAACTTCTCCTGCTCTTAATAATTCCATTACCATTGGGAAGTTTTGTTCATCTTCTGGTGCTTCATACTTTAAATAAAATACAAGTGCAAGTAATAGCATACTTGCAGCAGTGTCCCAGAATGGATCATTGCTTTGGCTTCCTTTTGGTGTAGTTGCTTTAAAAAGGTTTGTAACTAATTTTTGAACATCATTATCGTTCTTTAAATAGACAAACGGATTATAACAATGACTTTTCTCCATATTGATTAAGTCTAATACTTTTACTTCATAACCTTTCTTTTCAAGCAATGCACCTGTATCTCTTACAATTTCTCCTTTTGGGTCAAGAATTACCATTGAAGTATTACATTGCATTACATTAGGCTTACAATAAAATCTCGTCTTACCTGCACCACTTCCACCACATACCAATACATTTAAGTTTCTTCTGTGCTTTTTACCATTAAGTCCTAAACACACATTTTGAGTTAGTAATTTATTATTTTCCATTGGGGTTTGTTTGTATTTTTTATTTATCTCGGTTGCATTACCCCACTTTGCAGAGCCGTGTTCTTCTCTCCTACGATAATTTTTTTTAGTAGATAAATAAATTGTAATAGCCATTACATAACCAATTATCAATACTATTATTACCTTTAATGAATCTCCACACCAAGTAATATGAAAAGGATTGCCTATAATATCAGAAAAATCCTTTATTACTTGTGGCAATCCTCCATTTACTGATGGAGCAATTAAAAGTGCTAACCATATCGTAGGTATTAGTCCAATACAATACACCCACTTTGGATAATTAGTATCTGTGTTCATCTCTCCTCAAACACCTTGTGAGAACTTTTTTTTTTGATGGGGTTTCTAGAACATTTATGGCTTTTAATAATACATCATCTACATATTCTGTTTCCTTGCTTTCTTGAACAAGTTTATTCCTAAACTCATTTAAAGCATTGATAAGAATACCTAGTTCATACTTATCAAGTTCTAACACTTTTATTTCTTCTTTCATAAGTTCCTCCTATCTTTCGTGTTCCTTATTTTTTGGAGTCTTTGAAATAGTTTCAAAATATGCACTCATTCTTGTGTTTATATCTTCCATAGCACTACGCATTGATGTTAATTCATTTCTAACTTCACTAGCACTCATATTCTTAAATGCCTCTGGAATAGAATTAATATTTATATCTGATACATCTATTCCATATTTTTTACATAGCATATATGAAGTAGAAACACATTTGAAATTATCTAATTCAGAATTTCCTGTTTCTTCAAGTGCAACTCTCGTTAATTCTTTTGCAAGTTGTTTGAATATTTCTGGTGTTTCTCCACCTCTTTTAACATATAAAGCATTATCTTCTTTATTCCACTCTACAACATTATTGCTATTTGGAATCTCATCTACTGCTTTAATATCAACAGGACAGTCTTTTAATAATGCAGTTAGTTTTACTCTATCATCATAACTGATAGTTCTAGGCTTTTGATTAGAAGTTGTTTGTGATATATCAAACATTTTCTTAACATTATAAGATATTCCAGAACTTCCATCTGCTCTTGTATAAGGATCGCCCGGCTCTAATATTTTAATTCCGTTTTCTCCTTTTTTAATGAAAGCACCTGACTCTTTCCAATCATCAAATTCTTTTAATTGAGTTGCAGTAGGAAGACTTGCAGATATAACAAGTGCATTACCAACAGAATATTTATCAAATCTTCCTTGAACATCTAAATATTGTTTATACTTATCAATATCAACTTTAACTTCATCAGCAGTTTTATCCATTAAGTCATATACTTCTTGTCTTTCTTGTTGTTTCTTTTCTATCCAAGCATTTTTATCAAAAGGCTTTTTTGTTTGAGTAGTATTACTACCATTGGCTTTTGCCATAATATCATCAAAATCATTCATATTCACTTACCCTCTTTCCTTTGACTTTTTCTTTTTTGATTTTGGTTGTTTGTGTTTTGTTGTTTTGTTAGGTTGAGTCTTTTCGTTTTTAAGTTCAGATTTATCTAAATCTCGTTCTTTCTTTTGTTCTTCTTTAATAGATTTTATTTCTTCTCTAACCGATGGCTTTTCAGATTTAGTACCCTTGTCTGACTTGTTTTTGTTGTTTAAGATAGGCTCTGACGGAGGGTTTTTTTCCGTCTTTGCCACTTGGGGGTTTGACATATCATTTTCCTCCCTACTAATTGGTTTAGATAAAATGTCATCAACAATTCTTTCCTCAACACTTTTAATAACAACACCTTTGTCTTTACTGTCTTTTGATTTTTGAATTTCACTTTTAATAGAAGCCGTATCAACAGTAGCAAGATTAAATCTATCAACAATACGATTTATTTTACTTGCGTCTTCTGCTCTAACCATAATATCAACCATACCATCTAGGCTCTTTCTTTTACCTTTTAAAGCACAGAATAGAACACCGTATCGTTTTGCTTCTTCTGTGAACTTTCTTAAATCTTCTTCTTTAACAGTAAATACTTTTAGTTCTTTTCCGGATTTAAGCATACTTGTAAGTCTAGTCTTACCTTTTGTTTGCTTTTGGTCTTTTAACATTGCTACCATTATTGCAGCAATATTCTTCGCACCACTACCGGTTAGTTTTACTGCGACTTCAAATCCTTGTAAACTCATTCTTACAATAGATTCGGCAGCGTCACCTGATGTGTTCATTTTTCTCTACCTCCTTGTCTTTTTCTTTTTCATCAGATAATTCTTGAAGATTTTGTTCCATCTTCTTACTTCTTTCTATAATATCTTTACATAGCACCACCTCCTTTCGTAGTGGGTTAATTTCTTTATTCAATTCATCTATTTGTTTTTTAATTTCTTCCTTTTCTTCTTTTGATTTTGATTTCTTATGCTTGTACCAGAGTTTACTTCTCTGATCCATAAGGTCATTTAATCTTTTTTCTTTATCTTCCTTAAACAAAAAAAACTGCTCATCAGTTTTTAAATTATTTCTGACAAGCAGTCTTGTTTCATTTGATATTTGCTCCATCTTTCGTACATCTGCACGAATTGCAGGAGATAATTTTTGATAAGGATATTTCTTTGGGAATACTTTTAATAAATAACAATAGTGAATATATAAAGCATAAAATCCTTTCGGTTTTCTCTTTTTATAATAATTAGCGTTATACTTTTTCTTATTTCCATATTCTTCTATGAAAGGTACTCGTTTGATATGTTCTTCATCTATTCTTTGTTTAATTCTATCAATGGAGTATTCACTACCAAAGTATCTTTCAATACGAATATTTTTCTTATATGGACTTCTTCTTATACTTAACTTATCTCCCCTATAAATAAGTTCATAATCCATTGCTTTCATTAAGTCTTCAAAGTCATAGTAAGAAGTAGCCATACCTATTGCTCTATCTAAATCTTCTTTTGCAATAGAATAGTAATTAACTTTATTATTAAAATCTTTTTGATAATTAGCAAAGTTAATCTTGCTATTCCTACAAGGTTTTTCTTGTATAACTGATAATCCATATTCCTCACATAAAGAATCTGATAATCTTCTTAACTCTGCATAAGTATCTCTTTTATCATAATATCTTTTGCCATCTTTAAAAGATACAGAGTTTATAACAAAGTGATTATGATAATGATTAGTATTAAGGTGTGTACTGACAACAACTTCAAATCTATCTCCCCACATTTCTTCGGCTAGTCTTACACCAATAGCGTGACATTGTTCTGGTGTGACTTCTCCCTCTGCAAATGATTGAAATGCGTGAAAGCCAAGTATTCCTCCTGTCTTTCCATATTGTTCTTTTGTAATAGTCATTTCTTCAAGTGCAGTTTTAAGATTACAATTAACACCAGACACATAGAATTGTTTTTCAGTTTTATAATCTGCTTCTACATAGTCAATAACATTGTGTAGGTCATAATAACTATCTTTACCATATTCACTATTTATTGTCTTCTCTACATTAGTAGTATAGTCTAAAACATTATCTAATCTCTTTTCAATTTTCCATATTCCTGTTGTTGCCATCGCACACTCCTTTCTTACAATAAAAAAAGAGATTACCATTTTACTGATAATCTCCTTAATATACATTATCTAAATTTTACTAAAAAAGACTTAAATTTTTTGTATAGAAGCCTATACAATAATAAACCTAATATAACACCTATTGTATTTAACATTAAGTCATCTACATCTGTTCCTCTTGTTAAAAATAATTGACATATTTCTATAAACAAAGAAAAACAAAATCCTATAATAACAACTTTCTTATTAGATACATTCCATAATAGCGGGATAAAGAATCCTATTGGCATAAACATTATTATATTTCCTAAAAAGTTTATTAGAAAATAATTAAAATATCCATTTACAAAAACCTCATTATAAGTTTCTACTATTACTTTAAATGGAATTAAATTAGTTTCGTGTATTCCACTTTTCACTATTGAAAATCCATTAACTCCATTTTCAAATTTTGGAATAATAGTTTGTGATGATAATCCAACAATAAATAAAACAAATATAAATAATGATATTTCACGATACCAATTCACTTTACTTTTGTTTTTATTTAATAAAATAAATCTTATTATTAAATAAATAGGAACTGTAATTATCATATATGGAATCATATTTACTACATATCCAATTATTGCTCTCATTTTATCACCCCACTTTCTTAAAAGATTTTATCTTCATAAACATTATATCATTGTTTAATATATTTTAATAGATTTCTACAAATAATTATTCATCTTTTTCTGGACGAAGATACTTACTTTTAATATCAATGATAAGTTGGTCTAACTTATCAATTTCTTTTTTTAAATGTGGTACATCAATAATACCTTTTGCATTTGCAATTCTGGCTATCTGATTTATATTATTTCCTATATTACGAATACCTTTTATATCTTCATAAAATTGTTCTGGTGGTTTCTCCTTTGGTTTGTATCCTACAATTAAATGTCTAATATAATCAGAAGCATTCATACCTACTGCCTCTGATTTGCATTTCATAATATAATCTTCATCATCATTGAGCCATATTTGTTTTTTTATTCTACGACTTCGCATTTAACTACCTCCGAATCTTCTTCGTGGTCTTCGTCTTTCAATACTATTTGTCTTTCAAGTTCATTAACACGATTTACTTGTAAGCAACACATTAGAGTCGTCATTGCAAGTCCTCCTATAATTAAACCTAAAATAAAAAATAATAATTCACTCATTCTTCATCATCTTCCTTTCTCTAATATCAAGTTTTGTCTAACAAGGGGATTGGGGATTTCCCCACAAAGGAATTCGTACGGGAGTATGAATTCAGTGCTGGCTAGACATAAGATTTATTCCCCAAGAGTACACTCTCCACAATAAGGACAATAATACTCGCAATTTTTACATTGCATTTTCATAAAAGTTGCTGCGTCTAATTCTTTCTGTTCTTCATCAATTTCTTCTTCCTTTTCCTCATCAATTTCTTCAACTTCAAAGTCAATAGGCTTATCAGAATCTATTTCAATAATGTCATTTTGAATAATAAATTTTGCAACAATCATTGCTGCTTCTTTTTCATTTTTTGCTTCAATTTCAAAAAAATCTTCATCAACATTTGAAACTTTTACAACATACTTTTTATCAATTGGTTCATTTAAAAGACCAACTTCAATTAACAAATCCATAAGGTCTAAATCTAATTCCTTACACATTTTTACAAACGGAATGAAATAAAAACTTGGTTTTAATCCGTTTTCAAATCTTGATATTTCTGCGTGACTTATACCAATTTTTTCGGCAAGTTTTCTTGTAGAAATACCTAACTCATTTCTCCTTGTTTTAATAATTTCTGCTAACTTCAAATAATCAAATTTCATAAATTTTTTCACCTTTCTTTTTCATATCTTTTTTTATAATTTATTCCTACTTTGGCACATAAAAAGTCATTGAAATCCTTTCCAACTTTTGGTGGATCATCAATGACTTCATATTGTTTTGGAAGAACAGTTTTAAGTGCCATTGTTGCTATTCTCCCTGCACTATCATTATCAAAATGAAGATATATTTTTTTTATATTTTGATTCTGATTTAGATAGTAATTTAATGCAAGTGGTATCTTACTTTCATCAATTTTTTTAGCCGGTTGATAAACTCCGGCAAGTGAAAGTAAGTTATCGTTATACCACTCTTTATTATCCATTTTATTAAGTGTTGCGTATGATAATAAATCAATAGCACTTTCAAATAAATGAACTGTATCATTCTTTTCTATTGAATCTAATTTGAAAGAAAAAGCCTTATGACTTCCATAAGCGTCTTTCATATATCTACTATTATTTGTTGCTCTTACTCCTGCATATCTAGGAACATTATTTTTATCATATCCAACAAATACAACATTATGATTAGGCAAATCTTCATAAATTAAACGATTATCAATACACTCACTTATAATATCTTTATCAATTCCACGACTTAATAAATAATTCATAACTCTATCCGTCGTTTCTGATTTTTTTGGCAAAATAAGTCTTATATTTTGAACTTTTTTAGGTTGTTGATATGCTATTGGTGGTCTTTCTTTTGAATAGCCTAAAATAGTTTCTACTGCCTGAATAAAAGTATAATCTCTTACTTGAATTAAATATTCTAATGCAGTTTTTCCACCAATTCCTCTTGAAAACCAATACCACATACCATTACTTATTTTTAAACTATCGTGCGTTCTAGTCATATAAGTTCCTCTACTAAAATGCACTAATTCATCTGGCTCATAGTTTTTTAAATAAGTATATAAATCCATTTCTTTTGCCTTTTGTATTTCTTCCGGTTGATAATAAGCCATAATTTATTACCTACCTTTCTTTGTCTTTATTCTTATTTCTCTGCTCTTGTTTTAAAGAATCTATTGTGGTTTCTACACTACTTTCAAGTGCTTGATGAATTCCACTATCTTCATCCATCCAACCTTGATATAATTCTTCAAGTGGATATTCACTCTTATTAAGTGCTTTTATATCACTAATATCATATTGGTCACTTTCCGGATAAAACATTGAAACAAATTCTTCTTTCATAACTTTTTCATAAGATTTATCAATGATTTTTTCTGGTGGAAGTTTTTTTATTTCTTCAATAAAACTATCATATTCAAGTGATAATTTTTGATACAATTCTTCTCTAATTTTTTCTTCCATAATATCAATCCTTTCTTTATAAAATAAAAAAAGAGTGATAATAGTTTTACCTAAAATCACTCTTACTACTACTTAATCAAATTCATTTTTTTAAATAAATAATATGCTTCTCTCATACCTCGTAAAAACATTTCTTTTTCTTCCATTATTGTAAGGTCTATCATAACTAATTCATATTCACGAATATACTTTGCTTCATATTTTGATAAAGCAATTCTAGTTCCGTTATCTAATATTTCTTCAAGATTAGGACATTTTTTTAATATCTTGTGCTTTTTATCTAAAAGCCTTTGATATTCACTATTCTTATTTTTTAGAAACATTGTTGAATTAGAAATGAACTCGTCAAAGTAATCATTACAATAACTTTCAATAAACGTTTGGTCAAATAATTTTACCATCATTCGCACCTCCTTGTAGCAATTTTATACTAAAAGATATTTATATGCGAATGTGCGATTTATCTTTCATAATCTCTTTTGCATACTTGACTATCGCTTACATCTTCGCCACCATCATCAACAATTTCTTTATCCTTTTCATTAAGATTTAACTTAATGTTAAGTTCATCTAATCGTTTTGATTTGGCTTTCAATTCTTCCTCTTGTGGAAATGGTCTTTTAATTTCTATCTTTGCATTTTCATAATTTTTCTTTGTATCTTCTAAATTACTTTCTGTGTTAGAAAGTTTATTTTCAATACCATTTAATACATTATCAATACGAGTAATATTTCCACTAGGGTCACTTCCGAGTTCTACTTTGTATGATAAATTATTTTTCATACCCATATAAAACTTTCTATCCATAGTATCAAAAGATAACATCATTTTAAATCCTTTATACTCTCCAATTTCTATTGGCTCTGGATTAGTCATTGACTTACATATTTCAATGATTTTTTCTCCTGCGTCTTTTCTTTCTGTGAAAGTATCTCCTTTTATAATCATTTTTACAAATGAATTATCTGGTGTTTCATTGGCTTTAAATAATTCTAAATCTTCTTTCATATCTTCAATTCTGTTTTCTAATCTTTTAATTTCATTTGGATAATATTTTATAACTTTATCTTCCAAAGCATATATCTCACTTAAATGAGTTTGCTTTAATAATTTTAATTTTGCTACCTGTGTATCTAATTCAGTTTTCTCAATAATATCTGGATTACCGGCAGCAAGTGCTTTAATCTCTGCATAAGATAATGCAGTTTCATCTATATCTTCTGCAAATCTTACCGGAGTTTTAGAAGTCATTATTTGTGAAATAAATCTCTGCTTATTTTCTACTAACTGATATAAATATGCGTCAAAAGTTCCCTCTGTGACATATCTATAAATATCAACTTCTGGATTCTTATTTCCTTGTCTAATTATTCTTCCACTTCGTTGTATTAAATCACTTGGTCGCCAAGGACAATCTAAATCGTGGAGTGCAATTAGTCTATCTTGACAGTTAGTTCCTGCACCCATTTTTTGTGTACTTCCCATTAAAACTCTTACTTGTCCTCGTCTAACTTTATTAAATAATTCTTGCTTTCTAGCGTCTGTATTTGCGTCGTGTATGAAAGCAATTTCTTCTTCAGGTATTCCTCTATCTATAAGTTTTGTTTTCAAATCATTATAGACATTAAACTTACCATCATTGTGTGGTGTAGATAAATCGCAGAATACTAACTGTGCCGATTTATCTTCACTTGTTTTATTCCAAATATCATAAATATTATCTGCACAAGTTGCTACTTTACTCTTATCAAAGTCTTCTAACATTTCATTAGAAAGTCTTTGATCTAATGCTAATTTTCTTCCATCATTTGTAATCTTTAACATATTATCAACTGATGAATCTACCATTTTATTTCTTATCTTTTCTGCTCTTTCAGATAGTTCTTTTACCAATTCTTTTTGAATTTCACTAGGCTCTATAACTATATTATGATAGTTTGCTTTTGGTACAGGAAGATTAAGCATATCAGAGGTTTGTATGTCTGCAACTTCTTTAAACATTGCCATAAGTTCTGGTAGATTAAAGAACTTTGCAAATCTGGTTTTTGCTCTATAACCTGTACCCTCTGGACTTAATTCTATTGCAGTCACAGTTTCTCCAAAAGTTGAAGCCCAAGCGTCAAATTGTTGAAGATGTCTTTTTTCAAGTTCTCCATATTGCAAGTATCTTTGCATTGTGTATAACTCTACCATTGAATTAGAAACCGGAGTTCCTGTCGCAAACACAACACCTTTTCCGTCAGTTAGTTCATCTAAATATCTACATTTCATAAATAAATCTGATGACTTTTGTGCCTCTGTTTGTGCTATTCCTCCTACATTTCTCATCTTGGTATAAAGGAAAAGATTTTTATAGTAATGTGCTTCATCTACAAATATTCTATCAACACCTAATTCTTCAAAAGTGATTACATCATCTTTTCTTGAAGTATCATTAAGTTTAGCAAGTCTTGTTTCTAAACTTTTTTTAGTTTTCTCCATTTGCTTGATAGAAAATCTTTCGCCATTACTATTTTTTAAATCTTGAATACCAAAAGTTATATCATCAATTTGCTTTTGAATTATTGCAATTTGTCTTCCAACTGACATTGGTATCTTCTCAAATTGTGAATGAGAAATTATAATTGCGTCATAATCTCCTGTGGCAATTCTTGAACAAAACTTTTTACGATTAGCAGTTTCAAAATCCTTTTTAGTTGTGACTAAAATGTTTGCACTTGGATATAATTGTAAGAACTCTTGACCGAATTGTTCTACAATGTGATTAGGTACTACAAATAAAGATTTATTACATAATCCTAATCTTTTTGATTCCATTGCTGCTGCTACCATTTCAAAAGTTTTACCTGCTCCTACTTCGTGTGCTAACAAAGTATTACCACCATAAAGTATTCTTGCTATTGCATTTACTTGATGTGGTCTTAAAGTTATTTCTGGATTCATTCCATCAAAAGTGATATGACTTCCATCATATTCACGAGGTCTAATAGAATTAAATCTTTCATTATACTCTTTTGTAAGTCTTTCTCTACGCTCTGGGTCTTTCCATATCCATTCTTCAAATGCAAGTTTTATTTGCTCTTGTTTTGCTTGTGCAATTGCAGTTTCTTTTTTGTTTAATTCTGCGACTTTCTTACCATTTTCGTCCTCATAATAATCATAAATCCTTGTGTCTTTAAGATTCAAACTATCTTCTATAATCTTATAAGCGTTTGCTCTACCTGTTCCATAAGTGTTAGTTGCTTTTACATTATACTTGTCATAGTTTTTACCATCAATATACCATTCAGAAGTAGATTCCATATAATGAACTCTAATATTCTGACTAGCATAATAATTTGGATTTAATAAGTATTCTATAAATACTTTTATATCTTCTGGTGGTATCCAAGTAGATCCAAGTCTAACACTTATTTCACTAGCACTTAAATCTTTTGGTTGAACTTCTTTAAGATATTTCACATTAACATTAAATCTTTCATCAGTTTCTGCAAACTTTTCTGCTATTCTTAATTTTTCCCTTACATTTCCAGAAAGATATTCATCTGCTGTCACCCAATGATTAGGTTCTCCATACTCTGGGACATTGAATATTTCTCCCTCTAAATCTTTAAGCATTTCGTCCATATTCATATTGCAAAGTTCTTGCATAAATGTTATATCAACTCTTGCTTTTTCAGATAGTGAAACAATTAAAGCGTCATTTGCATTATCAACTGATGTTATTTCTGTTTTAGGTTTAATAGTTCGTTTCGTGAACATATCTGCTTTTCTTGCAAGGTTTCCATTCTCATCTAATATTTCAAGAGAACATAGTAAATAATAACTTGAATCGTTAGAAAAAGCAGAGTTATTACCTCTGCTATTGATTAGTCCATATTTCTTTGTAAATGCGTCATATAAACGATTTAATTTAGCCTGTTCTCTCTTTATATCTTCATCTGGATAGTCTTCTGTTTGATACTCTAAAAGAGTTCTCACACAGTCCCTTATTTCAATAAGTCCTCTTACTCTATTTTCAGTAGTCATAGCAAGTTCTTGTGGATACATTCTACTATTTTCTCTAAAATAGATTTTGTCATCAACCAAGGTATATGAGAAGTTTCTAACAGTTAAATCTGCTTCAATAGAATTATCTTCTTCTCCTATATCATCTAATTCATATTCTTTTACTTCGGCGTGTATATTTGATATTGCTTGTTCTAGTTTATCTCCTAGATTTTCGCCATCAGATATACAAGCAGAATCATAACCAAATCTAGTAGAAATCATTTCCATATTACCCATAATCATATCTGGGTTATCAATGAAATATTGATTCATCTTTATTCCATTTTCATTTTCTCCTAGATATACCCAATCTGGCTCAATATCAGTTATTGAATCTCTCTTTTGTAAGAATATAATGTCTGATGTGACTTCTGTACCGGCATTTGCTTTAAAAGTGTTATTAGGTAGTCTTATTGCTCCCAATAAATCTGCTCGTTGTGCAATATATCTTCTTACACTTGGATTTTCTTTATCTAGTGTACCTTTTGAAGTTATAAATGCAACAACTCCTCCCGGTCTAACTTTATCAAGTGTTTTAGCAAAGAAATAATCGTGAATTAAAAACTTATTCTTATCATATTTCTTATCTAATACTTTAAAATCTCCAAAAGGAACATTTCCTACTGCTACATCAAAGAAAGAATTAGGAAGATTAGTATCTTCATAACCTTGTACTGCAACAGAAGATTTTTGATAAAGTTGTCTTGCTATTCTACCACTTATTGAATCAAGTTCTACTCCATACATTTTGCAATCTTTTAATGAGTCTGGAAGCATACCTATAAAGTTTCCTGTTCCACAACTAGGCTCTAATATATTACCGGTTTTAAGTCCCATATTTTCTAATGCTTTATACATAGACCTAATTACTACCGGTGGTGTATAAAATGCCGTTAAAGTTGATTCTCGTGCTTGTGAATACTCTGTTTCATCAAGCAAGTTCTTTAAAATATGATATTCATTACTCCAAGAAGAATCCATTTCATCAAATGCTTGTGGAAGTCCACCCCAACCAACATATTGAGATAAAATCTCTTGTTCTTCTGGTGTGGCAAATCTGTTTTCTTCTTCACATTTCTTTAAAACTTTAATTGCTTCAACATTATGATTAAACTTTTCTCTTGGTGTACCCTCTCCTAAACTATCATTTAAGATTCTAAATTGACTACGATCAGAACTTGATATTTCTGGGTGTATATCAAAACTTCTAATTTTATTACTTTTCTTTTTTTCAAACTCTGGAACAATGTTTTCTTCTATTTCTACATCATTAATTCCGGTAGGAGTAGATAATTCCTGTTCTTTTGTTTCTTCTACTTCACTTTTTTCTTCTTGTTTTTGTTCTTCAATATCACTTATTTTAACTTTAAGGTGGTCATTTGCAGGATTTTCTTTTACTTTCCTATCAAATTCTTCTTTGGACATTTCACGATTAAATAATGGATATTGATAATCATACAAGACTACATTAAAATCTCCAATATTTAATATTTCGTATTCATCTGCACCAATATAAACTTTATCTCCTAAATGATATTGATAATCATATTCTTCTTCGGTTTGTTCTGGAACAATACTATCTGCTAGATGTTTTTCTGCTTCTATAAACTCTCTTTCTTGTTCTTGTTTTTCTAACCAATTAGGATATTCTTCTAATTCCTTGGGATTTAGGTATCTATCTTCGTGTATAAGAGTTTTTATTCTCTTTTCAATATAATTCCACTTAAAGAGTTGTTCCGTTGCACTAGGGTCAAAATAACCACGATAAAAGCGAATACCTTTTGAATCATAATCAATTCCTATACCGGAACCTTTTATAGTTGCACTTGCTCCACCTATACCATATAGATTTTTAAGATAATTGATATTATCTTCTGTTGATAAACTCTTTTGGAACATTTCATAAATAGAATATTTAGTTTCTATTCCTATTTCAGTAAGATATCTATCAACAAACTCTTGTGTAAACTCTAAATCTGATACTGTCTTTTCACTATTATCATCAATTAAAGATAATTGGTCTGTCATACTAGGCAAAGGCTCAATTCTATCATTTAATTGATTTAATAATATCATTGCCTCATAGTGATATGTTAAGTCTTCCCAACTAACAAAACTTTCAGTATCTCTTGATAAAAAATTACCTTTCCAAAATAAAATACCGTTGTCATAAGTTTTATAACCATACATCTGGTCATCAACTATAACACCGGTATAATCAGAATTAAATATTCCTTTAAGGAACTCTGCTCTTTTTGTAATATTTTGTTCATTGTTAATAAAGTCCTTTATTTCTTTATTAGATTTTCTTAAATGTGGAGTTGTACTTAATATTTGATTTATCTTTTCATCTAGTACAACATAAGAAGTTTTTGATTTATCTGCTTCGTAGATATTTAAGCGTATATCAACTCGTTCGCTACTATCTCCTCTGCTGATGTCTTCAAGTTGTTCATTAGTCCCACCCATTTCGTTGGGTCTGTTGATTTCAATTTCTCTGTTATCTTCTCTTTCTCTTTCATCTCTGATACTATCTGTTCTACTCTCTCCATTGCCATTTCTTGAATATTCATTAGGTGTTCTGGAAGTTGATTGCTCATTAGTAGAGTCGTGTATAGAGATTTCTTGTTCTCTTTCAAGTATCTTAACCTCATCATTGCGTATTTGCCCTCCACTTGAATCTTGTTCTCTGGTATCGCTAGATCTGGTATCTCGTAATCCCCTTGACGTGTGTAAGTTATCATAATTATTCCTCCTTTCGGCAGTATTTCTGCTTTCGCTTACATCATAAGACAAATCATTATCTATATCAAATGTGCGAATTTTATTTATTTCGTTAATTCGCAGATTTTTAATTGTATTATAAATCTCACGAAGTCCCATTTCTGATATTTCACTTGTTGCAACACCTATTCTTGTAATAGTGTCATAACTATTAAAACTTAATATATCTATAAAGTCTTTATGAGTGAAATATTCATTAGGATTTAATCCACATCTTTTAATTATTGAATAAGCAATACTATTAGAAAGTGCATTTTGAAATAATGCTTTTACACCATCTTCATCAAGTGATTCAAGAGAACTATTTTCTCTATAAAACATTAAATCTTCTAAATAATCTTGCATATTATCTTCAACAATTATCTTTGATACTGATTTAATTGCAAGTCCCAGAGAACTTTTATCTTCAAGTTCTCCGTACTTGTTTTCTAATGACTCAATAATGTCTAATTCATAAGGTTTAGAAACTGACCATAATCTAAAACTTTTTCCAAACTTACTGTTTGTATCTGCAATATCAAAAACATATCGCAAGTTAGTATAGCCATTATCTTCTGAAAGAAGTGCTATTCCTTTTGCACCACGATTAACCCATCTTCCTACTTGTTTATTCCAAGCCTCTATCTTTGCACAGGCAACTGCTTGTGGTCTTTGTGCATAAATTAAAACTTGGTCATTAAAAGGATATTTATAGTTCATTGCAGCACATTCCAAAAAGGACATCCATTCATCTGGATTCTTACTTATTTGTGTTAAGGTTTCTCCATAAAGGTCTGTAATTAGTCTTAATTTACTCGCCATATTGCACCTCCTATTCTAAATTAGACTATTCGTTTGTCGTTTTATTTTCTTTTATTTTTTCTCTTACTCTTACTAGTACATCATAGTAATTTGTTTCAATAGAAATCATATTCTCAATTCCATAAAATAAAACATAGAATAAATCAGTTATTTCATTATTATAGAATCTCATATCTACCATTTCTGTTCCGTCTTCTTCTGTAATAGGAACACTATATCTTAATAACTTATCTTTCATTTTAGATGATTTTTGAGCAATTCTTTCATTCTCATAATCAATCATATTATTTAATACTTCAACAAGTTTATTAAACTCATCAACATTTAATTTAATTTTTATTGGTGGTATTCTCTTTGAATATGCCATTCTAATTCCTCCTATCTTTCTCTGTCTTTATCTTGTTTTACTTTTTCATTTAAAACAATATTATTTCTATAATTTGCTAATGCTTCTTTAACAGAAGTATTACTTAAAATGTCATCTACTTTTGCTTTGGCTTCTTGTTTATTTTTAGCCTCTACTTCAAAAGTAATCGTTCCATTTATATCTACATCAATTTTAAATTTTTTCATTTGCTATCATTTCCTTTCTCTTTATAGCCACTTAAAAAAGATATTATCTGTCTATTTTTTATGGCTCTTTTAAAATCTATAATTATCATCATTTCAGAAGATGTTAGATTATTTAATTTTTCTAAATCTTCCAATTTCATTGCAAGGATTTTTTTATCTGTGTTAAATCCTGCTCCAAATAACTTTTCTAATGTTTTAGTTATTTGTCCTAAATTATACTTGTTATCCATAATCTAAACCTCCTATTTAGTTTCAACTAATTCACAGATAACTACAATTTGTTTATTTGTATTATGCCTACAAGTAATTAAAGTAAGTGTTGTTTTTTCTTTATTTCTAATAATATTGGCAGTTCCTGTCTTTTCAATATCATACATATTAACAACTTTATACTTGTACTCTTTTCCTTGATAGAAAATACTTACTTCATCATCTTGTGATAATCTATTAAGATTTCTAAAATAAGATACTCTCCCTGTTCCAGAATGTCCGGCTAAAATAAAATTACCATTTGCAATATCTGGATAAGTTGATTCTTTTAATATTTGAATATTTCTATTCACATTATTACAATAACTACCTTTTTCACATAGACCTTTTTCAAGACCAATTTTAGGTATTTTAATTACTGCAATATAATTAGTATTATCTTGTTTAGTTTCTTCTTGCTTTTCTTCGGTTGGTTGTTCATCAACAATAGTTTCATCATCTATTGTTTCTTGAACTTCGTAAAATTCTTCAATTTTAATATCTTCTGCTCTATCTAATAAATAGTTATAAAGATATTTTCCACCTACTACTGCAATTCCCATTAAGATAAGTAAAGAGCCAACTATGATAAGTTGACTCTTTTTACCTTTACTATTATTCTTATTTTCTTTTCTTTTTAACATAAACAATAACTCCTATTCCACTTAATATTAGTAATGATCCAACAAGTTCTATAACGTGATAATCATTAACTCCTGTATTAGGTACTTCAATAACTACTTTTTCATCAACCATTGTGCATTTAACAATTTCTCCATCTTCAAGTATTTCAAAATACATTTTTTCTGGATTTAATGTGTAGCCCTCTGGTGCTTCCTTTTCAACAAAATAGTATTTACCATATCTTAAATCTTCAATAGTAATTTTACCATTTTCGTCTGTTTTACCACTAAATACTAACTCATCTTTATCGTTATAAACTTCAATTAGAGTATTTGGTAGTGGCTCACTTGTAGATATATCTTGTTTAGTTATTTCTACTGTTCCTGTGATAGGTTTATTTTTCATTTCTGCCTTAACAATTTCTCCATTGTCTTTAATTTCAAAATAAACTTTTTCATCAGTTATCACATAACCTGTTGCTGCTTCTTTTTCTAAAATATAGTATTTTCCTACTTTTAGTTCATCTACAACAACTTTACCTTTTTCATCAGTAGTTCCTGTGAATATTAGTTCATTGTTTTCTGTATAAATTTCTATAATAGTATTTGGAATAACTTCTCCATTTACTAAATCAGTTTTAGTAAATTCAATTTTACCTTTCTTTAAGATATTAGTCATTTCAAGTGAATCATAAACTATTGGTGTTAAATTATCTTTTTCAGTAAGTTCAATATGATACTCTGTTTCATCTAACACATATTCATCATCTGTTTCGGCTTCTTTAACGATATATTTTCCAAGTGGTAGTTTTTCACTTATAGCATAACCGTCTTTATTAGTTTTCATTGTTCCAACTAAATCGCCTTTATTATAGTAAATATGATTACCATCTGGTGATTTTATATCTTCTTCTGCATAGATATTATAAACAATTCCCTCTAATGATTTTCTACCATTATAATTGAATGTGTCATTATCTATTTCAAATAATTCTCCACTTTTAGAGATTTCAATTTGTCCTTTTATTGGTGTGTTTTTGTAATATACAGTAATAAATGGACCATAAGTTGTATAAGCATAATGAGTATTATCTCCAATAGTAAAGTCTAGTCCATTTTTATCTAATACATAACCTCTTGGGCTATCAGTTTCAATTAGTTTATAATTACCTGCTACTAATTTTAAATAAGTGACAAACACTCCATTCTCATCAGTTTTAAATTCACTATAAACTTTTCCACCTACAAATTGTGATACATATTGTTTTGTATCTTTGTTATAGATTTTGAAAGTAGTATTTGCTAATGCAATAGTTTTACCTGTTTCAATATCTGTTTTAAATACTTGTAAATATGCTGATAAAGCATTATTTAAAATATTATAATATTGCTCTTTTTCAGAGTTATAATCAACAGTTATAAAGAAATCATAAATCTTTTCATAACCTGTTGTTGAGTTTACTTGATGGAACTTCCAAACTCCATAAGGAAGATTGATTGTAGCATAACCATTCTTATCAGTAGTTATTTCATCAAACTTATCTCCATTAGGGAAGTAAATCTCAAATGTTATTCCTTTTTCTGCATTTAAGAAAGTAGTTTCCCCATCTACAAACTCATATTGTTTTAAAATACTTACATAATTCTTAACTACTGTTTCAAATACATCTAGTTTCTCATTTTCTTTACCTTTTAAATCAAAATTATATTTTGTATTATCTAGTAAATAACCCTCACTAGCATTTATTTCTTGTAAGTAATAAGAATTATATGGAAGTACCTTCGGACTTTTTCCATATCCATTCTCATCAGTTGTAATTGTAGTCACAAGTTTTCCTGTGGCTTGTTCATAAACTCCATATTCTGCATTTTTAAGAGTTGCTTGTCCTTGTGGTTTAGTTTCATTAGTTTCTTTATCTTTCTTTGTTAATTCAACATCTCCATAATAACTATTTACTCTTATTTTTGCTATAACCGGATCAGTTGTTCCCGGTATCATCATATTTTGGATTCCATCTCCAACAAATAATTCATAAGCAGAATTATATGGCATTTTTTTAGTAAGTGTTAAATCTATTGCACCATCTTTTGTTGGCTTAATAGTAAGATTATTTCCATCTACATTATAATCTGCTCCATTAACACTTATACTATAATTTCCTAATACATTGTTAGTATCAGTTATTGTAAGACTTTCTCCTACTTGTAATCTATAAACTCCACCATTAAATGATGGTCTATCGTAGTGATGAGAAATTAGTCTATTTATTTCGGCTTCTTCACCAGAAATATCAACTTGTGTTCCTGCACCCCAACGTTCAGTAGAGAATGTTGTATGGGCTCCTTCTCCTATTATTGTGTCCCATATCATTCCTTGTGTTGCCATTCTATATTGCATTGTTTGGTGTCCTGGATAAGTGTATCCATAATAACCTATTAACAATAGTCTTTCTTTTATTGAGTTAGGTAGTCCTGTTGCTTCCCAACTTCCTTGTGAATAAGTTGTACCCTCTTTTACATTAGGCTCAATACAATAGGCAACCTTTCCATCCATTTCGTATGGACGCCAATACCAAGAGTGATGGTCACTTCCATCTCCCTTTGCTCTGTTATACCAATAGTCTGAATTAGTATAACTTAAAGTTGCTGCTTGAACTGCATTAGCATTAACTATAAATCCTATCATTAGCCCAAGCATTACTAAAAAATATTTAGCACATTTTTTCATTGTTTTTTTCCTCCTCTCGTGAACATCTGCCCGAAACAACACAGGCAGAATAACAAAAAAGCACTATCAAACTTAATAGTGCAATTCCTATAATTTTTAACATTTTAGTTTCCTCTTTCCATAAAAAAATGACTCATAGTTGAGTCACTTTAATATTTTGATTTTAGTGTTGCGTCTAATCCCTCTCCACTTCTACAAAAGAAATGAAGATACCAACCTTCTCCTTGTTCATCAATAACAGGATAACACCTAAAATAATTTATTTCTGGTTGAATTGGTGCCTCTGGATGTTGTTCATTGTAATCAAGAACATAATCAAGTTCTGCATTTTGTATTTGTGTGCCTCTTGAAAAACAAGCACTTTCAGAACTAAATTCTTTTTTCCCACCGGTTATTGAATCATAAAATGATGTTGATACATTATTCTTTTGTCCAGAATTATTGTTTTGTGTATTAGAACTTGGTTGTTCTGCTTGTTGTGTATTTTGCGTAGGTTGTTGTGGTGTAGGAGCAACATTTGAATTGCTACTACTATCTTGCTTTTTTGGTGTTTCTTGTTTAGGAGCATTACTAACCGAAGAACTAGGTTTCTCTGTTGATTTTGATTTAGTTTCCATTTTTACATTTTTTTCAGTTTCACTTGGTTTATCTTCACTTTTTTCTTCCTTAACCTCGTCTTTAACTGCAATATCTTCCGTATCTATTTTCTCATCAACTTTCTCAATTTTGGTTTCTTGTTTTAGTTGCTCCTGTGATTGCTCTCTTGTTGGTGTTTTTAGCATAGAATTAACACCTACAACTGCACTAACAATTACTGTGCATAAAATACTCAAAACAAATTTTTTCATTCTAATCACTCTCCTTTGTTTACTTTTAATCTAGCATAATACTTGAATATTTGCATTTGTACGATTTAGTTATTTATACATACTTTTTTCAGTTAGTAATAAATAGTTAGTAATACTAGGGAGGATTGTAAGGAGGGATTTGAGGAATACAAACTCCCATTATCTTTCCATTGATTTTTGCTTCTGCAAATGTTTTCCATAAAACTCAATGGCTTTAACAACAAAATCTTCAATGTTTTTTCCCTTTATTTCTTTTGGGAGTACACTTCTGATTCTCGTTTCATTGAAACTGATATGTGGGATTTGGTTGGGTTTTTCTTCTGACATAATCCTATCAATTTCATTTTGAGTAAGAGTCTTTGCTTTACTCAATGCCCTTAATCTAATCGCTTGGTCGTGTGATGGTGTAGCGTCACAATATTCAATACAATCAAGTAATTGATATTGTTCTTCTTCGGTTAAGTGTGACAATTCAACTGCCGGTCTTAATGCTATACTTGGTTTTTGCTTTAAGACATCATTATCTACCATATCTAAAAGTTCAGGTATTAAGTTATTTAAACTCATATATCTATAAACTTGGTCACGACTTTCGCCTATTTCTTTGCCAATGATTGAAGCACTATCCAACTTCGTCGCCACTGGCGACAAAGTTAAATCTGTTCTTTTACCTTGGTGTTTAATTGCCTCATATTTCATTTTATAGGCGTGGGCTTTCTCGCTTGGTAGTATTTCTTCTCTTTGTAAGTTGCTATCTACCATAATAATAACTGCTTCATCATCTGTTAAATCTCTAACAATACACGGTATAGTTTCTTTATTTGCTAATTGACTAGCGTATTTTCTTCTATGTCCAGAAACCATTTCATATCTGCCGTCTTTTTTTTGCCTTACGAGTGCAGGAACTAGAACGCCATTTTCTTTTATGCTATCACGCATATTATACATATCATCATTCTCAATAACTTTAAATGGGTGATTTGGAAAATCATCAATATTACTTATTTTAATATCAATAACTTTTTCTAAATTAGCGTTTGTTCGTTCTTCTTCTGTTGTAAAAAGGTCATCTAACTTTGGTAGTGGCATTTTTGATAAGTCTTTTGCCATCATCAAGCACCTCCTTTGTCAACGAAGAATATGCTTCTGCTACTACTCCACCTTTATCATAAGAAAAGACACTTCCTCCAGATGATGTGGATTCGGCAGTTTTAACAGCACGAGGTATTCTTGTTTCATACAACTTTAATATACTCCCATAATTATCAGTTATTTGATTTGCTATTTCTTTTGACAGATTAGTTCTTTTATCTACTAATGTTAAGAATGCTCCATCTATTTTTAGTGTAGGATTTATTTGTCTTCTTACCTTATTTATTATTTTAAATAAATCGGTCATTCCTCTTAAAGCGAAATATTCACTTTGAACAGGAATAAGAACACTATCTGCACTTGCAAGAGCATTTATAGTAAGCATACCTAAACTAGGCTGACAATCTAATAAGATATAATCATAATCATTTTTAACAACTGATAAACAATTTCTTAAAGTATATTCTCTACTCATAGCGTATGCTAGTGAATTTTCTAATGCAGATAAGTTTAAACTAGAAGGAATTAAATCAACGCCCTCATTATGGTGCAATATACTTTCTTTTGTTTTAATTTCTTCATCATTCATTGATTGTTCCATTAAATCAGATAAAGTATATTTTAATTCTTCTTCATTATACCAACCTGCATAAGTAGTTAAGTTGCTCTGTGGATCAACATCAACTATTAAAACCTTTTTACCTTGTTTCGCCAATGCTACTCCAAGATTAAAAGTAGTTGTTGTTTTACCTACGCCACCCTTTTGATTAGTAATAGCAATTACCTTGCACTTATTATCTTGCATATATTCGCCTCCTTTCTTTTTTATTAAGCCAACATAAATAAATATGATGGCTATGTACTCCATTTCTGGCATAAAAAAAGAACTGACTCTCTATAATCAGTTCAAATGTGTTATTTATTTATTTTTAATATCAATTCATCAATAGGGTCTGTATATCTACCTTGTTTCAATAATTTATTTCTAAATTCATTTAAAGCCATTATTATAATTTGCTTTTCATTATTATATAACGGCAATCTTACTCTGTTTTTTTTCATTCTAATCACTCTCCTATGTTAAATATGGCATTTCAACTGTTTTAGGAATTTCTAGTGTGTTTGTATATTCTTCAAATTTATCTACTGTATCACTTTCCATTTTGTTGGTCACTCTAACATATATATTATAAGTAGTTTGAATAGTTGAATGTCCTAATCTTTTTGATACTGCTTTAATATCAGCACCACTTTCAATCAATCTAGTTGCGTGTGTATCTCTAAAATCGTGAAATCTACAATTTATTCCTAATTCATAATGAATAACCTTAAAAGCATACTTGGGTGAATCTGTACCTAGGAATTGTCCGTTTTCTTTAACAAATACTAATTGTGCCTCTTTCAAACCAACACCTAATTCTGCTTTCGCTTCAAGTAATTTTATTTCTTCTCTATTAGTTATTTCATTTAATACCTTTTTTTCATAATAACAAAGATAAGAATCTCCATAAAATTTTCTATTTTCTTCTTGTTCCTGCTTATATTCCTTTAAAGCCTTTATTAAAGTATCTCCAATAGATATTGTTCTTCTACTTTGTGGATTTTTACAATCTCCATAATACCATACACCAACTGAATGACCCTTTGTTATGCTTTTTCTTTTAGGAAGTCCATATTGATTTTTCTTTATTATGTTTTTATTTATAGTTAATGTTTTCTTATCAAAATCTATGCAGTCCCAAGTTAATCCATATACCTCTGAAACTCTCATACCTGTATAATATGCAGTTAAGAAAGCATAATATATTGAATGAGTGCCTTTAAATCTATCTAATATTCTTTCAAATTCTTCTTGTGTAAAAATATGTGCAGGGTCGCTTTGTATTTTATCTATTCTAGGTGCGTGTACGTGTTCTGCCGGATTAGAGTTAATATAATTTAGTGTATAACACGCATATTTTAAAGACCCTTTAATTACTTTTAAAATACTAGCCATATAATTTTTAGAAAAAGAATAATCAACATATATTTTATTTATAAATTCTTGAAGTAATCTAGTATCTAACTGCCATAATTGATAATATCCTATTCTAGGTTTTACGTGATTTTTTATAATGTTTATATAAGATATAGTTGTTGAATAATGCAAATTAAAACTTGCATAAGTATCTATCCAATAATCTAAAAAATCTGCATACGACATTTTTTCTCTTAATTGTGTCTTAGTACCATTATAATAAAAATCATTGAATGCTTTGGCACCCTCCTTAAATGCCTCTTGTCTTGTTGGATACCCTGACTTTGATATCCATTTTCTTGTTCCTTCTACTGTTGCAATTTCAAAACGGTATTCATATACCTTTCCACGTTTTCTTACGCTTACCATAATTATCTCTCCTTCACTATATTAGTGAACGAAAAAAATGCCAACATTCACGAATGCTGACATTTATAAATTATTGTCCACAAAGTTTGTCCACGTAGATTTTTCCTTGATTTATATAGGTTTTTCAAATTTCTGTCCTCAAAATATTTTTTCTGTGGACTGAATGTGGACATTTTGACCACTGTGGACATTTTTTATGATTTCTTAATTTTTCTTTTTTCCCAATTTATAAGGGTTTGTGAGTTTACTTACCACAACAGTTCTTATACTTCTTGCCACTTCCACATGGACATGGATCATTTCTACCTACTTTATTACTTTTTTTAGTAGTTTTAACTGTTTCTTTGCCATCATTTGTTATTACTTTTTTTGCTACTTCTTTTCTTTCTATGTTTTGTTTTATTTCTGATTTTAGAAGATATTGACTTATTTCACTATTTATTTTATTTAACATAGCATCAAATAGTTGATAT
>Ga0310697_10001160_pt1 | contig 31964 bp, 35 predicted proteins | sample 172DNAGHGlowgp2_FD_203883 | JGI IMG/M metagenome (GOLD analysis project Ga0310697, IMG submission 203883) | Sheep rumen microbial communities from Palmerston North, Manawatu-Wanganui, New Zealand - 1728 DNA GHGlow gp2 (v2) (version 2) | ecosystem: Host-associated > Mammals > Digestive system >... | reverse complement strand
GCCCTGGCCGGCCGGCGGGAGGACTTTTCCGCCCCCTTCGCCCTGATCCGGGATCGGTATCTGTCCATCGAACGGGACCTGGGCCTGGAGCAAGCCCATATGGAGCAGGCTTTAGCACAGATCGAAGCCGCCTTGAGAAGCGGCACGGCCAGCCGGGACTTCGTGGCCAGCCGGGGCGAATACCTCTGCGCCAAGCTCATGGCCGCCTACCTGAGCGTGCCCATGGTGGACGCGGCTGAGCTCATCTGCTTCGGGCCGGACGGATCCCTGGACATGGGGGCCACCGAGCGCCGCAGCGCCTTTCTGCAGGATCTGCCCATGGTCGTGATCCCGGGCTTTTACGGCGCCATGCCGGACGGGTCCATCCGCACCTTCTCCCGGGGCGGGTCCGACATCACGGGCGCTATCGTCGCCCGGGTGGTCCATGCCACGGAATACGAGAACTGGACCGACGTGGACGGGTTCATGATGGCCGACCCCCGGATCGTGCCGGAGGCGAGGGTCATGCACGCCGTGTCCTACGAGGAGCTGCGGGAGCTGAGCTACATGGGCGCTTCGGTGCTCCACGAGGAGAGCATCTTCCCCGTGCGGGAGGCCCGCATCCCCATCCGGGTGCGGAACACCAACCGGCCCGAGGCCGGCGGCACCTGGATCGTGAACGAGGGCACCCTCATGAAGGAGCACCGTCACGGCCTGGTGGCGGGCATCTCCGGGCGCAAAGGGTTCACCATGATCACTCTGACCAAGGAGAACCTGCACCGGCAGGTGGGCTTCGGCTACGGGCTCCTGAAGATCTTGGACCGCCACAACATCAGCTTCGAAAGCATGCCCTGCGGCATCGACAATCTGACCGTCATTCTGAACGACGCGGACATCAAAGGCAAGATGGACATCCTGTACCACGAGATCCGGACGGAGCTGAAGCCGGACACCGTGGAGATCGCCAGCTCCATCGCCCTCATCGCCACCGTGGGCCGGGGCATGGCCCGCACCGCCGGCGTGGCCGCGAGGCTCTTCACCGCCCTGTCGGAGGCGGGGATCAGCTCCCGGATCATCGACCAGAGCCCCAAGGAGATGAACCTGATCGTGGGCGTGGACCAGCGGGACTTCGAACCCGCCATCCGGGCCATCTACCGGGCGTTCTGTGAATAAGGGATCGATCCTCCCGCTGTAAATCGGTTCAACGAACAATGGGCCTCCCTGCGGAAGCCCATTTTTGTTTGCGTATTCTATTGGATCAGCTGTCTTTTTTGTTTCTGCTGATACGCTTGCGGCTGGAGGAGACGGCCCCCTGGGGACAGACCAGCACGCACAGATGGCAGCCCACGCATTTTTTGCCGTTGAGCCGGGGCCGCCGGCTTTCGTCCAGACGGATGGCCTGATGGCCCCCGTCGGCGCAGGAGACGACGCAACGGCCGCAGCCGATGCATTTCTCCCGATGGAACTTTGGGAAGATCACCGTGTCCCGTTCCAGCACGTCCGTGGTGTCGCTGACGGAATCGAGGGCCAGGCCCCGTCCTTCTTGTTGACGATCTGAACGCAGCCGATCACTTCGTGAAGGTTGTTGAGGGGGACGCGGATCATGGTCTTGGTGACGAGGCCGTTGTCGTCGAAGACGGTGCCGTCGAAGCGGGCGTCCTGAGCCGCGTCCGTGACCATGACGGATTTGCTACGGATCACTGCCCGAGAAGGGCGTACACGTTGGGCAGCCGCTCCAGCTGCGCTTTGGGCAGGTCCAATATCTCCCCCAGCTGATAGATGGCGAACCGATCGTCGTGCAGGAAGGCGTCCACCGAAGGCTGGGTATCGAAACAATAGTTGCCGACGAGCCGGGCGTGATACCCCCGCTGCTGCTCGTAGATGGCCGCCAGGGCGTTGTAGAGGGCCTGGCCCCACCGCTGATGGTAGGAGGAGGTGACGATGGTCATGGTCTCCACCCCCTGTGCCTTCATGATGGCGAAGGTGTTCACGGCGTTCTCCGCCGTGGTCATGGCCCGCTCGTCCGTGAAGATGCGCGCCGGGTCGATTCCGCAGGCCTCTGTGAGATACTGCTTCATGAGCCCCGCCTCCGTGTGCCGGTCGGGGTTGTTGGGGCCGGTGGCGCCGCCGGAGCAGACCAGAATGGCGTTGGGGAAGGACCGGGCCGCCGCGGCCGCCGCTTCGCAGCGCCCCTTTAGCTCGTCGGTCATCTCCCCGTTTTGCAGCTCGTAGCCCAGCACCACGAAGGCATGGGTGGCGGCGTCGGGGATGCCCGCCCCTTCAAGTTCCGGCGCTACGTCGCCCGCGCCGTGACAGCAAAGGGCGTAGTCGGGATCGAGGTACACCTGCCGCCAGTGGTCCGCGATGGCCTTGGCCACGGGGTAGTCCCCTTCGCTGACCGCCTGGACGGCGGAGAGATCCGCCTCTATATGGGCCTTGTCCTCCGACCCGGGCTGCTCGTAGGCCGTCAGCAGGTCCGCCAACAGCTGGCAGAGGACTTCCCCCCGCCGGGCCTCAAAGTAGGCCGCCACCCGGTCAGAAAGGTTTTGTTTCAGGTTCATGAAGAAGAACAGGTAGTCGTACACATGGTAGGCCCCCGCCGGGAACAGGTCCAGGCCCGGAGGATAGTCCCCCGCCGCCACGTCCGTCACCACCAGCTGGCCCCGGTCGCCGATGTACGCGCCGCACAGGGCCGGGATGGGCTCTGCCCCGGTGCTCATGACCGCGCCCAAGTTTTCTGAGCGGTCCGCCGGTGTTTCGTCAGTTTTCCAGTTCAGGGGGTTGATGGACAGGGTCTTCACCCCCGCCGGGAGGATGATGGTCTCGGTCAGGGACCCGTCCTCGCAGTCGAAGCTCACCACCGTGCCCAGGTCCTTTTCTCCCTGGGCGGGCACGATCTGGGGATAGGCTTGGGTATCCGCTTCCGTCACCCGCCAGCCGATGGCGAACACGGTGACGAGCCGCGCCCGAAGGGCCTCGCCCTCCGCCGTGTCCCCGAAGAACTCCTTCAGCAGCTCCAAACACATCTCGGAGCCCTGGGAGAACCCGGCCAGGACCAGGGGCCTGCCGCCGTTCTCGTGATCGAGATACCAGCGGAAGGCGGCGGAAACGTCTGCGTAGGCCACGGCCTTGGTCTTCTCCCGCTCCGCCTCGGGGAGCCGGTAGGCGCCGGCGGACATCTGGCGATAGTAGGGGGAGTAGAGCCGCCCCACGTCCTCATAGATGCCCTTCTCCATGTCCAGGGCACTGACGAACCGGCCCTTGAGCTTGTCGTTCAGGTCGTAGGCGTTTCGCTCGCTCCGGGTGTCCACCAGGGGGCAGACGAGGAACACGTCCACGTCCTTGTCCTCGCCCAGGGCGAAGTAGGCCCAGGACGCGGGGTCGCCGTAGTCGGGCCCCGCCGGTTCCGCCGTGGGCGCGGGCGTAGGCGCGGCCGTGGGCGCGAAGGTCGGTTCCGCTGTCTTGGGCGGCTCGGCGGTCGCCGCAGGCGCAGAAGGAACGGCTGCCGCAGCCGCCGTCCCTCCTCGATTCTCTCGATATACGCTGATGCCGACGGCCGCCGCCAGAGCGACGGCCAGGATCAGCAGGGCTATCCTTTTTCCTGTATTCATATTATCTTGCCGTGTTTCAGTTATACAGCATCATATCCGTCCTGCCGATGGCGAAGGCGGTCAAAAAGAACATGCCCGCGCCCTGGGGATCAGCCAGGGCTTGAAGATCCGGGTATTGTCCTTCATGTCGAACCTCCCTCGTCAATAGGCCAGGTCCGGATCGGAGCAGACGTCCGACAGTTGGAAGAACTCCACCTGGGCCACGGTAAGTCCCTTCATGATCTCGTCAAGCGCCGAATCATAATCCTCCATCTCCGGCACGGTCTCGTTGAAACAGAAGCGATATTCGCACAGATCCTTCACGAGATACATCTCCGCCTTGTCGGCAAAGGAGTAGCCGCTGCCGTACTCGAAGCCCATGTCCAGCAGCTCCTGGCCGGTGGCGCCCACCAGGGCGTCCAGCTCCTCCTGGGGCGGGATGCAGGCGGACAGATCCGCCACCCGAGTGATGGGCAGATGCCCGATCAGGTCGGTCCGCTCCTGCTCGTAGTTCTCGTCAAAGAAGTCAAGGGCATCCACCCGTTCGAGCAGCTCCGGCGTGATGGGCGCCTCCACCCGATAGTAGGCGCCGTCCTTGTCGAAAACGTAGATGTACATATCGTCGGAGGCGGCGGCCTGATACGCCTCAGACTGGCAGGCGAAGGCGTCGCCCAGGGTCTTGAAGGGGCTTTCCGCCAGAGGGATCTCGGGGATCGAATAGAAGACCGTCTCGTCCTCCCAGTTGAACTGCTCCTCGTATTCCGCCAGCGTCCGGCCGCCCTTGAGATCGAAATCGCGCTCCGTGCAGTAATCGGAGACCGCGCAATAGGCGGCGTCCTTCACCGTGAGGGGCCGAATGACCTCCGCCACGTTGGGATCGTCGTCCTCCACGACCGCGTGCTCCACGAAGTTGACCTGATACTGGAAGGGACCTTTATCCAGAGCGGCCCAGGACGCCTCCTCGCCGAAGCCGTAGCTGCCGCCGGGCACGAAGCCCATGTCCAGCAGATCCTGACCGGTCTTGCCCGCCAGGGCGTCCAGCTCCGCTTGGGAGAGCAGCGCTTCCGAGAGGACGAAGGTCCGCCGGATGGGCAGATCCCCCAGCAGATCCCGGGTCTTCTGATCCTTGTCGGGATCGAAGTAGTCGATGTCGAACACCTTCTGGGAGATTTCCTCCGTAATGTCGGCGTCCACCCGGTAGAACACACCGTCCTTCTCGAAGATATGGATATACAGATCCTCGTAGCAGCAGGAGGAGGGAGATTCGTACTCCAGCACGTCGCCGATGGTCTTGAACTGGGCCGGGTCGGCGGCGGGCTTTTCCTCTTCCTGCTTGGCGGCGGCGGGCTTTTCCTCTTCCTGTTTGGCGACGGCAGGTTTTTCCTCTTCCTGCTTGGCGACGGCGGGCTTTTCCTCTTCCTGTTTGGCGACAGAAGCGGCCTCCTGCTTGGCGCAGGCAGCAGCGCCGAAGAGCAGCAGCATGGCCAGCAGGATTATCAACAGTTTTTTCATGACGAAGTTCTCCAGCAGAGGCGGTTTATTCGATGTTCAGAATGTCCGCGAAACCGGTGACCTCGAAGATCTCCATGATCATCTCATTGGCATGGATCACCTTCATGGTTCCCTGCTGGTTCATGGTCTTCTGGGCGGACAGGAGCACCCGCAAACCGGCGGAGGAGATGTACTCCAGCTTTTCAAAATCGAAGGTCAGCGCTTCCACACCGGGCAAGGCTTCCTTCAGCGCCGCCTCCAGCTGCGGAGCGGTCATGGTGTCCAAACGGCCCTCCAGGGCCAGGTTCAATGCGTTGCCGTTCTTGGTCTGTTCGATAGTCATATAGATTCTCCTTTATGTGATGATTTGTGTTAGAATTTCTTCACGACTTCCATTTCCACGTTACCGCCGCGGACGCCGATCCGGATCTCGTCGGCCAGCTTGCGCAGGATGGAACGCTCATACCGATCCCATTCGTTCTCTTCCGGCGCCTCGTCCAGGATCATGCCGTTGGAATCGTAATAGACGCTGTTGTCCTCGGCCAGCATGGCGGCTTCGAACTTGTCCCGCAGGAAGCCGATGAAGCCCTTGGCGGCTTCGTTCCGGTTGGTGGTGGAGGTGGAGAGGAACCGATACCGCTTGATCGCGTCCATCACGGTCTTGGTGGAAAGATGCAGGGTGAAGGCCTTGTCCTTGTTTTCGATCCAGAACATGCCGTTCATCTCTCCCGTGATGCTGCGCACCATGCCCATCATCTCCTCGGTGATCATCTGGAGCTGCAAGGTCTCCTTGGGATTCAATTCGCAAAGTTTTGCCAAAGCTCTCGTCTGAGAAAGTGCCGTTTCGAGCCCGTTGCCCCTGTTGTCGATTGCGATACTGTCAGATCTCATGCTTTTTCTCCTTTAAAATGTTTTTTCGATGACCATCTCCACGGTGTTCCCGCGAATGAATATCTTGATCTCATCGGCCAGGCGGGCGGTGATGGATTTCTCCAGCTCGTCCCACTTGTCCGGCTCCTCCTCCCGGTGCTCCTCCACCGCGCTGCGGTATTCCTTCATGGACCAGCCGTAGAGCATGCCGTGGGTGGTGACGCCCATGGAAGCGTCGAAGCTGGAAACGTCCACGTAGGAGAAACCGTAGTCCGTGGGGCCGGCCGTGCTGCCGTCAGGCTCGGCAAGCTTGGTGAAGATGTCCCGTATCCGGCCCATGAAGCCCTTCACGGCGGCGTTCTTTCCCGAGGTGGCGGTCTTCAAAAGATCGTCCCGAAGGTCCGCGTTCATCCGCACCCCGGCCAGCAGGTGCAGCGAAAAGGCTTTTCCCTCCGCCTCCACCCAAAAGCTGGACTTGCCTTCGCCCACGATGGTCCGCAGCATGCCCATCATCTCCTCCGCGAGGAGCCGCAGCCGCAGGCTTTCCTTGGGCGTCAGCCCCCGAAAAGCCGCCGCCCGTTCGGTCTGCTTGAGCGCCTCCGCCATGCCCTCGCCCAGAGGGTTTATCTCAATCACGTCCGTCTTCATGGATATCGTTTCCTTTCTCGCCGTAAGCTCAGTCTGTGGTTGGTCTCGGGCCGCTTCGCCCTATCGATTTATTATATTGCATTTTGACCCATATGGCAACAAAAAAAGAGGCCGGCAAGGGCGGCCTCCACAAATTTCACAGGACCAGGGTCAGGTTGTTGAGGCCCAGGGAGTTCACGTAATTGGCGCTCTTGACCATCTTCATGACCATGCGGATGCCGATGTGGGCCGCCGGGTCGTCGGTCTCGTGGAGCTTCAGGTATTCCACAGGGTCGAAGTTCACGCAGTTGTCCCGGATGCGGATGATCCGGCTGCTGCCTTTGAAGAGGATGCGCACGTCCACGCTCTGATCCTTGCGCTCCTTCTTGAATCCGTGCTCCACGATGTTGTTGACCATCTCCTCCACGCACAGGGAGATGAGCATGCTTCTGCGGGCGCTCTCCCCGTGGGCCTTGCAGAATTCCGCCGCCTTCACGGACGCTTCCCCCGCCTCCTCCCTGGACCGTACCGTCATTTCCAGGGTGTCCTTGGGCTCGACGCCGAAGAGTCGGGGAAGCAGCGCGAAGGTCTCCGCGTTCAGGGCCGGTTTTTTATTCTTCGACCAGACCACGGCGCAGATGACGATCATGGTCAGCAGCTCACCGCCCAAAAAGGAGAGCCACACGCCGGTGGTCCCGAAGAGCCAGCTCAGCACAAAGGCGCACAGCACCGGGAAGGTGACGTTCTGCAGGAGGGAGATGGTCTCGGTGAACCGGACCCGGTTCACGCCCTGGTAGTAATTCTTGAAGGTGGTGTTCAGCGAGCAGGGCAGCAGCGAAAAGCTGAACAGCCTTAGGCCCTGCACCGTCATGGCCCGGGCCGCAGGATCGTTCAGGAACAGGCCGACCAGCACCGGCGCCAGAAGGAACACAACCAGGACCAGCGCCGCGTCCAGAACGACAGCATAGTAGGTCTGGGTCCTGACCAGGGTGTAGATGGCGGTCCTGTCCTCGTCGCTGTAGAAGATAGCCGCCAGCAGGAGCGACACCGATGCCACACCGGAGCCGAAGCAATAGCAGATGTTCCCCACGGTGGAGATCACGGAGTAGGACGCCACGGCCATGTTCCCGCCCACGGACAGCAAAATCTTGTTGAGGGTGAAGACCAGCACCACCATGGCCAGGGAGTTGATGACGGTGGGCACCCCGTATTCGAAGAGCTTGGCGCAGACCTTCCGCTGCACCGCCTTCCACTTCAGCTTGAACATGCAGTCCTTTTTGAAGAAGTAGGCGAGGCCCACGATCAGGGCCAGATAGTAGCTGAAGCTGGAAGCGAGGCCCATGCCCAGCGTCCCGCCGTGGAAGACGAACACGTTCAAAAGGTCGAAGGCGATGTCGCTGACGGTCATCAGCACAACGGCGAGGGCCAGGCGGATGCGGTTGCCGGAGATCTGCAAAAAGGGCACCATGATCTGGGCCACGATGAAGGCCGGCGCGCCGACGATGAAGCCCCGAAGGTAGTCCCGGGTGAGATAGAAGACCGGATTGTCCGGCCCGGGCTTGCCCGCACCCAGAAGGGAGCAAACCGGGTTCACCAGGATCAAAATGAGCACCATGCCCACGAGGGACACGCTGAGAGCCAGCACCGCCGAAGCGGAGAAGCAGGCGTCGGTCCCCTCCCGGTCGCCCACGCCCATGGTCTTGCCGCACATGACCTGGATGCCCGCGGAGAGCATGGCCCCATAGGCGGCGAAGATGAGCAGCACCGGGTTCGCGAGGCCGTAGGCGGTCATGGAATCCACGCCCAAAAAGCGGCCGATCATCATGCTGTCCACCAGCATGCACAGCATGACCGTCATGGCGGACAGGATCTGCGTCACCAGCATCTGCCGGAATATCTTTCGTATCATAGCTGCTCCTTGTGTTTGATAAGCTTTGCCTGCATTGTACCACACGCCTTTTGCGGACACAACCGAAAAATCTCCTGAAAAAACAGGCGGATCTGTCAGGAACGCTCCCTGCGGACGCACCAGCAGAGGAGCTTCGTGCGATCCATTGTCATGCCGAGATGCTCCTGGAGGGAGAAGGACGCCTCGTTGTCACAGCGGACCTGACCGTAGGGGACCCAACCCCGATCCAGGCAAGAGTTGATGAAAAAGATCTCGATGGCTCGGCCGATGCCCAGTTTCCGATACTCGGGGAACACCTGCAGCAAGCCCATGGACCCGTCTGCATGGAGGCCCATGAATCCTGCCAGCCGGCCCTCGTATTCCGCGGCGAACAGCTCGCCTTTTCGGATATGCTCCCGCGCCTGATCCTCGTCCTCCCGGGTGTAATGGGCTGAGAAGGCGGGCAGCTCCTCCACCCGAAACGGGCGGATGATGAGGCCGGGGCAGTCCCAGGCGAGCCGGTCTCGCTTCAGATACGCCACGTTGGCGCCGGTGAAGACGCACGCCAGGCCGAACCGCTCCTCCATCCTCTTGGGAACGCCCGGCCCCCGTGCATTCACGGACCGGGGGTCTGCAAGGCCCGCAAAGGCCGCCTCCGCGGCGTCCGGCCCCTCGGAAGTCAGCAGATACGCCCCCGGCTCATCGTTCCGTTGGATGAGCACGGTCTGCCCTTCAAAAAAGACCACCTCTCCCCGGCCCCGCCGCAGGGCCTCCAGCATATCCACATGCCACATATAGTCCCGCTCCAAAAAGCGGATGGCCGCCTGCCGTCGTTCGTTCGTCATCGCTTCACGCCGCTCAGTTCCTTATAGAAGTGCTGATAGTCCTTGTCCCCGTTCCAGTCGCCGCCCCATTTCCAGCCGTGGGCGACGAAGGTCTTGTAGCAGTAATCGCTGTGGTCGATCATATGGGGGCGCTTGTTCTTTCGATCCAGGAACTCCCGCGCTTCCTCCGGGGAGACCCGGCCCTTGTTCATATAGGGGTTTTGCAGGGGGTTGATGTCGATGGCCGCGCCGAAGCTGTGCCAGGACAGATGGCTGGACCCGGTCACCTGCCGATAGCAGAAGGCGGAGGTGTTATTGGCCCGCATGGAGTTGCCGTCGTCCCCGGGCTGGCCGAAGTCGTCCACCAGCTTCACGGAGGCCAGGGGATACTGCTTCACATACAGCTTATAGAAGATGTCGATCACATCGTCCGCCACCCGCCGGTTCACCATCAGCTCCCCCTCCTGCTCCGCGCCGTCGAAGTCCACGTAGAGGATGCGCACGTACCGAAGATCGTCGTAGCTCACCCGGCAGGGCTCCCCATCGGCCGGGTAACTCATGCCCGTGATGCGCTCCTTCAGCTCGTCGGTGAGCGTCACGTAGAAGAACCGATCGTCCTTCTTGTGGTTCACCCGCTTCTGCCCCTCATAGGGGTCCGGGGTGGGCGTGGGTTCGGGGGTGGGCGTGGGCACGGGGCTGGGGGTGGGCGTAGGTTCCGGCGTGGGCACCGGCGTCACGGTGGGCTGGGCCGAAGGCGCGGCGATCACCGCCTCCTGCGCTTTGGCGGGGGCGGCGGTGAGGGTTGGCACAGGAACGTCTGCAGCCGCGGGCGGCGCCTCCCGGTCGGAGGATGCGCTTTGGCAGCCCGAGAGCAGCAGGGCCGAAAGGATCATAAAGACAAGTCGTTTCTTCCACATGGCTCCATTATAGCCCATCTTTTTGGATATGTACACAAAAAGCGCTGGTAATCCTGAAATTGTGTGGTATAATAGGCGAAACGCAAAGAAAAGCAAGAGAGGTACATCATGAAAGTCAGCCAGCTTTTGGGCGAACGGTATAAGGATCGGGTCGCGGACATCGAGAGCCAGAATCTCATGACCCGCGGCGGATATATGAAACAGGTGGGCAACGGCATCTATTCCCTGCTGCCCCCCGCCAAGCGCATTCAGAACAAGATCGAGCGCATCCTCCGGGAGGAGATGGACCGGATCGACGGGCAGGAGGTCCTCTTCCCCGTGACCATGCCCGCCAGCCTATGGCAGTCCTCCGGCCGCTGGGAGAGCATCGGCAGCGAGATGCTTCGCTTCAAGGATCGGTCCGGGGCGGACATGTGCCTGGGCATGACCCACGAAGAGGCCGCCGTCCACATGGCCAACAACATCGCGGGCACCTATCAGAAGTACCCCTTCATGATCTATCAGATCCAGACCAAGTTCCGGGACGAGCCCCGCGCCCGGGGCGGCCTCATCCGGGTGAGGGAGTTCACCATGAAGGACGCCTACTCCTTCCACACCTCCCAGGCGGACCTGGAGAAGTATTACGACCGGTGCTACCGGGCCTACGAGCGCATCTACGCCCGGGTGGGCATCCCGGAGGTCATCGCCGTCAAGTCCGACTCCGGCATGATGGGCGGCAAGGTGAGCCACGAGTTCATGCTCCTCACCGACATCGGCGAGGACACCCTGGTCATCTGCCCCGAGTGCGGCTACCGGGCCAACATGGAGGCGGCGGAGTGCATCGTCCGCAACGAGGCGGACCCGGCGCTCAAGCCCCTGGAGACGGTCTATACCGGGGAAGCGAAGACCATCGAGGACGTATGCCTCCTTTTGGGCAGCAAGGCGGAGAAGAGCTGCAAGGCCGTGGTCTACCAGCGCAACGAGGACGACAGCTACGTGCTCATCTTCACCCGGGGCGACATCGAGGTGAACGAGACCAAGCTCACCAACTATCTGAAAGCAGCCGTCCACCCCGCCGTGGACATCGAGAACGCCAACCTCTGCGCCGGGAACATCGGGCCGGTGGAGCTTTCCACCAAGGCCACGGTGCTCTTCGACCGGTCCCTCGTCGGCGCCACCAACCTTATCTGCGGCGCCAACAAGGAGGCCTACCATCTGACGGGCTTCACGCCCGGTCGGGACCTGCCTGCAGACACCGTGTACGTGGATCTGGGCAAGGCCCAGGCCGGCGGCGAGTGCCCCAGCTGCCACAAGCACAGCATCCAGATCCGCCGGGGCATCGAGGTGGGCAACATCTTCCAGCTGGGCCGCCGGTACACCGAAGCCATGGGCATGACCTATGACGACGAGAACGGCAACCGGGTCAACCCCATCATGGGCTGCTACGGCATCGGCGTGGGCCGGCTCATGGCCTCCGTCTGCGAGGAGAAGCACGACCAGTACGGGCCCATCTGGCCCATCACCATCGCCCCCTGGGAGGTGGAGATCTGCACCCTTCGGGCTGACAACGCTGAGGTGAAGGCGGAAGCCGCCAAGCTCTACGACGAGCTCACGAAAGCCGGCACCGAGGTGCTGCTGGACGATCGGGCCGTATCCGCCGGGTTCATGTTCTCCGACGCGGACCTGTTCGGCTGCCCGGTGCGGGTCATCATCAGCCCCAAGACTTTGGGCCGCGGCGTGATCGAGCTTGCCACCCGGGACAAGTCCGTCAAGGAGGACGTGGCTCTCTCGGACGCCCCCGCCCGGATCGCCGCCCTCATCCAAAAGCTCAAGGACGACGTGTGGGCCAAGGTGCCTGAATCCATCTGACCTTTCAAAAGGCGATCCCCTTATCCCCCCTTTCGCGAGGGGGGCTTTTCGTCTGCGGACGCCGATGGGAAAAGGGATCGTGTTTTCCAATTATTCACTATTTTTCCCCGGGAAAGCAGTCGCGGCGGTTTGCTTTTCCGGCGGGTTGCGTGTATACTACATGTACGTATAGTCTAAGCAAGGAGTTCTTTGTTCCCGTGAAAGACCGCAGTCAGATCTGGAGCATCCCCAATCTCATCAGCCTGTTTCGGCTGCTGCTGATCCCCTTTATCGTGGCGCTGTACTGGAAGGGGCGGACCATCGCCGCCCTGATCGTGTTCGGCGTTTCCGCGGCCTCCGACATCCTGGACGGGCAGATCGCCCGCCGGTTCAACATGGTGACGGACCTGGGCAAGATGCTGGACCCCCTGGCCGACAAGCTGACCCAGGGAGCGGCCCTGGTGTGCGTGGCCCGGAACCACCCCCAGGTGTTCCTGCTGTTCGGGCTCATGGTCGTGAAGGAGCTGACCCAGGCGTTCATCGGCGCCCGGTCCATGAAGCAGACCGGCCAGGCCTTCAGCGCCCGGTGGTACGGCAAGGCCTGCACCGTCATCACCACCACCTGCCTCATGGTTATGTTCGCCTTCCCCAAGATACCGGAGAGCTGGATCAACGGCATGCTGATCCTGTGCGCCATCGTGATGCTGGTCACGCTGGCCCTCTATGCCAACTACTTTTTGAAGTCCAGAGCGGCTGCCAGCCCCGGGAAGGAGCAGGCCGCGTGACGGGCATACAGATAGCCGTGTTCGATCTGGACGGGACGCTCCTTCAGCACGGAGCCCTGACCGGGGAAGCCGTTCGGATGCTACGGACCCTGCGCAAAAACGGCGTCCGGGTGGTCATCGCCACGGGGCGGCACCGGGGCACCGTGCCCCTGCGGCTGAAAAGCCCCCGGCTGGTGGATTACCTCATCTGCTCCAACGGGGCCCTGGTGGCCCCGGCCGGTGGGTCGCCCCTGCAGGAGAAGACCCTGTCCGGGGCGGAGCTGAAGGCGTTGATGGACCTGGGGGACCGGTTCGGCTGCCGGTATTCCGTGAACATCGGCAGCACCACCTTCCTGTCTCGGCAGGCGCCTTTGCAGCGGCCCAAGACCGACTGGCTCAGCGACACGAAGAAGTACTTTTGGCGATACTACATGTACCCCCTCCACACCCGGACCGTGGAGGGCTGGGGCGACTACCTGGCGCGTCCCGACGCCGGGGCGGAGAAGGTGATCTGTATCCCCGCCCGTGCGGAAGAGGAACGCACATTTCGAGCCCAGGCGGAAGCCGACGGTCGGTTCACCGTCTCGGGCTCCAACCGGATGACGGAGATCACCGTCCGGGGCGTCAGCAAGGGCAGCGCCCTCCGATTCCTGGCGGAACGGCTGAACGTGCCCCAGGAGGCCATCGCGGCCTTCGGCAACGACGACAACGATCTGTCCCTCCAAGCCGCCGCAGGCCGGTTCATCGTTCCTAAGGTATCCTCCCCCGCCGCCCTTCTCGCGGCGGACCGGGTGGTGGACAGCATCCCGGCGGCAGCCCTGGAGCTGTGCATACCGGCAGAAGGAAAAGAGGCGAAGCAGACATGGTGAAACGTCGGATACCCATCGCCATAGGGATGGTGGCGCTGACCCTCCTGTTCTGCCTGTGGGGGCCCGTACCCCGGCTCGTCTTCCTGCTCCTGTGCGGCCTCGCCGCCACCGGGGAGACCTGGTCCATCCTGTCGAAACAGGAGAGCCGGGCCTACGGGGCGATCCCACTCCTGTTCGTGCTCGCCTGCGGGGTTTTGTGCTTCCTTCATCTGCCGCTGTTCTGGTATGCCGCGGCCTTCTTCGCCGCCGCCCAGCTCATCCTGGCATATGCCGCCCTCACCTATCGGGCGGGCCGGGGACAGGGGGCCCTCACAGCCCTGACGGTGCTGGTGTACCCGGGGAGCCTGTTCGGGGCCCTGCTGCTGCTGAGCCAGCTGGATCGGTGGCTGTGGCCCTTCGCCGTGGGCCAGCTCACCGCCTGGATCTGCGATTCCGCCGCCCTCATCGTGGGCAAAAAGTGGGGCAGACATTATCTGTCCACCCCGGTGAGCCCCCACAAGACCTGGGAAGGCTGTCTGGCCGGTGCGGCGGCCGCCCTGCCCACGGGGCTGCTGTGCTGGGCGCTGTTTCGGGGCGCCTGTCCCCTGTCCCTCTGGGCCTGGATGCTGATCTGCCTCATCTCGTCCAGCTGGGGGCAAATCGGGGACCTGGCGGCGTCCCTCGTCAAGCGGGCTGTGGGCGTCAAGGATTTTTCGAGCCTCCTGGGGCCCCACGGCGGGATCATGGACAAGTTCGACAGCATGGTGTTCTCCATCCCTTTGGCCTATCTTTGTTTGAGAATCGCGGGAGTCATGTGACATGAAGAAGAAAGTTTTCCTGGATAAAAACAGCAAAAAACTGCTGTTCATCGTGAATCCGGTGGCGGGGCGCAAGGTCTACAAGCGCTTCTTCCCGGAGATGATCCAGCAGTTTATGGAGGCCGGGTATCTGGTGACCACCTACCTGACCCAAAGCCCCGACGACGCGGAGCGTTACGCCGCCCTCTGCGGCGCCGACTACGACCGGGTGGTGTGCCTGGGCGGCGACGGGACCTTTGCCCAGGTAGTCTCCGGCATCAAGCAGTGCGGGAAGGACATGCCCATCGGCTATATCCCCGCCGGGTCCTCCAACGACTTCGGCTCCCTTCACGGCCTGTCCTCCGATCTGGTCGCCGCCGCCCACGACGCGGTGACAGGCCGGGTGAAAGCGGTGGACTGCGGCACCTTCAACGACCGGCTTTTCATCTACGTGGCCGCCTTCGGCGCCTTCATCGCCACCTCCTACGTCACGAGCCAGGATCTGAAGAACGCCCTGGGCCGGCCGGCCTATTTCCTGGACGTGATGCGGGAGCTCCCCCGGATCAAGGCGGAACACATGCGGATCACCGCCAACGGTCAGACCTACGAGGGGGACTACATCTTCGGCGCCGTGACCAACAACACTTCCGTGTCCGGGGTGGTGAGCCTGCCCGAGGGGACCGTAGTCACCGACGACGGGAAGTTCGAGGTGGTGCTCATCGAGAATCTGACCACGCTCCCGGAGCTTTCCGACACGGTCTACTCCGTTCTCTCCGGGGACTTCATCTCCCAGCAGATCACCTTCTTCCACGCCAGCGAAATCACCATCGAATCGGACAATCCCATCGACTGGACGCTGGACGGGGAGTATCAGAAGGGCGACCTTCTGGTCAAGATAAAAAACCACAAGCAGGCCCTGCACGTCTACACCCCCGAAGCGGGCGTGCCCGAGGAACCCCTGCCCTGAGCGTTTAACACAAGGAGGCATATGCTATGCAGACCGATAAAAAGAAGGAACTGATCCGTTCCCTGAAATTTTTGCTGTTCTCCATCTCGGCGGGAATCATTCAGATCCTCAGCTTCACCCTGCTCAACGAGCTTCTACACCTGCCCTACTGGGTGAGCTATCTCATCGCCCTGGTGCTCTCCGTCATCTGGAACTTCACCCTGAACCGGCGCTTCACCTTCCGCGCCGCCAACAACGTGCCCGTGGCCATGCTGAAGGTGGCGGCCTATTATGCGGTGTTCACGCCGCTGTCCACGCTCCTCGAAAAGTATCTGACGGAGACCGTGGGCTGGAACGAGTATCTGGTGACCCTCATCAACATGGTGCTGAACTTCGTCACCGAGTACCTGTTCGACACCTTCGTGGTCTTCCGGGGCGCCATCGACACCAACGACCTGGCCAAGAAGGAAGCGGAAGAGGCGAAGCGAGAAACCGATCTTTCAATATCCAAAGGGGAATGACGATGGATAGAGCCGCCGCAAACGCCTTGTTTGAAAAGTATGTCCGAAAACTGCGAATCACTCCGCCCTGGGATGTCAGGCTGGAATTCGTGGAGGACCCGGCATGGCAAAAAACCGGGGATTTCAAGATCGATTGCGACGATCGGAAGGCGATCCTGCTGCTGAACGTCGTCAACCCCAGGCAGGAGAATCTCGAAGAGGTCATCGTCCACGAGCTGATGCATCTCAAGATGTACCCACTGGATCAGGTGACCGAATCTCTGATCGCCAACTGTTTCAAGGAAGAGACCGCGGCCAGTGATTTCGCCTATCAGCAGTTCTTTACGACCTTGGAACAAACGGTGGAGGAGCTGACCAAGTGTTTTTTGTTGGAATTCGGTGATAACAAGGCCTTGTCCTTCGGACGTTGCAGCCGACAGAAATCCTTCAACGAGCTGTATGACGGATTGAAAAACATCGAATAAAGCAAAAAGCGGCTCATGCCGCTTTTTTCATCTGTTATATCTTCTGCAGCACCTCTTCCGCCAGCTCCTCCACCGACCGGGCGCCGTCCAGGGTGAGCAAGGGGCAGGAGAGTTTTTGCTGCCACAGGTCGTGCATGGCCCGGCTGCGCATGGTTGGGGCCCCGTCGTCATAGGCGGCGGCCCAGGCGAGGAACGCCTGATGCTGCTCGTACATATCCCCGCCGGGCAGGATGCGATCGCCGAAGCGTGCGTACTCACGCCGCCTCAGCCGGTCCATGCGGATCTCCGTGGGCGTTACCAGCCGCACCGCCAGGGTGAAGCGGGGGATCAGCGGGTCGCTCCAGCCCACCAGGGAACCGGAGAGCACCGCATTCCCGATCCTCTCCATATCCCGCTGCAGCAGAGGCAGCCGCTCCGCATGGGTTCGCAGGGAAGTGAAGGGCGGGTCCGTGGGCGCCCAAATGTAATCGTCGGAATCCAGAAAGGCATAGCCCGTTTTCTCGGCTACCGCCTGTCCCAGGGTACTGGTGCCGGAGCCGGAGGCCCCGAAGATGTGGATGATATTTTTCATGCGATCCTGCATACTTGCTAAAGGTATTTCACTCCATGCCCTGTGGCTTAGATCAACCCATACGTTTGCCGCCATACCTTCGGCGGGATCGGCCGGGCCAGATCGAACGGATGCTCCGGTCTGGGCTCATCCCGGTCCGGATGCCGCCAGGCTGAGAAATGATACCTGACGATCTGGTCCTTTTCGTCGAATTCCAGGCGATACCCCCGACAGGGTCCGCGAAACTCGGAGTGGATCATGTCGGGCAGCTCCCACACACTGCAACTTGCCACGAAAACCGGGCGGCCTTCCGCATACTCAAACGTCCATGTGTCAAAATACGTCGGCTCAACGAAATCCCCGATCGCCTGATGATAGATGGTCGCCCCGATATGCCCGTCCTCCAGGATTACCGCATACACACCGTTCTTCCAATGATCCCTGCCGGAAAAATGGAAGCCGTAGGACACGTTCCCTTCCCGGATAATGTACTCGGTACAGACGTCTATCTCCGTCAGCCAGTCCACCTTAACCAGCCGGTCCTCATCGTCGAAATAGTAGATATAGGTCGGGTCCTTTGCCTTCGTGCATAGCCTGCCTCGACTTGTTCTTCCGACCACATGCTCTTCCAGGAAGTTGGGGGTCAGGGCCCCGCGAAGCATCACCTGTCCACCGATCCCGTACTTCTTCCCTGTGATCGTGGGCTCTATCCTTTCGGACAGGGCTTCATAGCAGAATTCCCTGTTCTGCACTTCCCTGATCTGCTGGAAAAGCTGATCTCTGTTCTCTGCAAATTGGAAAAAGTCCATACTCTGTCTCCCTGTGTCACTCCTCCGGCAGTTTCAGTCCTTTGAGGACATCCGCTTCAGTTCGAAGATGTGAAAAATCCGAATACACATACGTTTCGTCACTTTGTTCCGACCAATCTTCACATATGTCGCAGTAATGGCGCATACGTCTGCTCGTCTCTGTTGCATCTGTCATGTAAGGGCAGAGATCCGCTTTCTCTGAAACAACCACATCCTTCATGCAATAAATCAGATCAAATTCATTGGAAAAGGGAGATTGATTTCCATATCTGCAGGACAAGCAGCACTTAAGGATAACGCCATCGGGCAGCTGCCTTTGCAGATCCGCAAAGGCATCCTGTCCGGAACAATCCCTTCCCCGCCCCCAAATAGTCTTGCCTTCGTATTGTATGCCCACGCTGACTTCTTTGGGATCTATTTCGCTTGCATCATCCGCGCGGAACAATTCCCCCTGATCATACAGTATCCAAAGCTGCGCCTCTGTGATTATCTCCCCATTGGTCGTTTTTAAAATCAGGTCCCGCTTACTGTACTTCTGTGACTCATACCATGCTGGGCCGCGGTACTCCGTCCAGTCGATCACCGCCTCCTGTACCGTAAAACGGATTGCACAATATGGTTCGATCCCCGTTCCTTCGATCAGGTAATGATCCCCATCGATGATCGAATGATTGAACACGTTGATCCCTTCTCGCAACGCTTCCGTGATTTTAGACAGCGCTTTTTCCCCGCGATAGACGATCTCAGGCCCCACAGGCACACTTTCCCCTCGTTCGTCCTTTATCCATGTTCGTCCCGGATTATAGGACCAATCTCCGATGGAATAAAAAGTGATGTGTGCTCTTTTGATCTCCAGATCATACCCTTTAGAATTCTGTTCGGCCTCTTTGCTAATGTTAACTCCATAAGCAAAGACGGCAATATCCTGTGCATCTACACGATCTAGTTTAAAAACTGCGTCATGAAACTCAAATAAGTCTATGCGGTCTGCTGAGATATGCTTCATACTGTTCATGCTTCATTCCTCCGGCAGATCCAGTCCCTTGAGGGCGTCGCCCAGGGCGTCCGCCAGGGTGAAGGAAGCCGGTTTCTTGGGGTTCACCGCCTCCCGCAGGGGACCGATGACGGCTTGAAAGCGGGCTTCGTCCTTGTAGATGCGGTAGAGCTCGGCGGTGTTCCGGGCGTCCCACAGGGCGTCGTGCTGATGCCCTTCGAAATTGATGTCGGCGATGTTCACCGCCTGTTCCAGCGACAGCTCCCGTTTGAGGCCCACGGCCCGGGTGAAGATCTTCTGAAAATCGGCCCACTTGTCCGCCAGCCGGTCCATGGGAAAGGCAATCCCCTTCATCTTCACCTCGCCCCGGAGCTGGTCCAGGTCGCTACCGCTCCAGGCGTAGACCGTTTCGGCGTCGTCGCACCATCGGGCAAAGTCGGCAAGGACCGTCTCAAAGGCCGCCGCGTCGGCCACCATGTCGTTGGTGATGCCCGTGAGTTTGGCGTACCGGGGCGGGATCTCCCCATAGGCGGGCTTCACCAGGACTCGGAAGCTGTCGATCTCGCTGAGGTCCTCCCCCAGCTTCACGGCGCCGAACTCGATCACCTCCTGCCGGCAGATATCCCACTGCCGCCGGAACTGCCTGTCCACCGGCTTCATTTCCAGATCCATGAAAGCCCACGCCATCGCTCGTTTCCCCCTATAGCTTCGCTTCGTACCGCCAGCCCTGCTCCGTCTTCTCCACCGGCGCGAACCCGCAGGAAGTGAAGCAGCGGATGGAGGCGGTGTTGAAATCGTAAATCTCCCGCACGCCCAGGGTTTCGTAGCCCAGCTGCCGGCCCCGGTCCATGAGCGTCAGGATCACCTGCCGCCCCACGCCCCGGCCCCGGTATTCCGGTACGCCGATGACGATGGGCAGATCGGTCTCGGAAAAGGCCACGTCCCCGATGGGCGCATAGCCGTCCTCCGTCCGGGCCTCGATGAAGTACAGCTCCCCATGGGCGGCCAGATAGTTGTACATGTTGTACAAGGTCTCCCGATCGTAGGGCTTCCTCACCCCGTCCACCAGGTACACGAGCTCCGGATCCTGATACCAGCTGAATGCAAAATCGGCTGTGCCATCGTACCGGCGCAGCCGCAAATCGTCGCTTATTTGGATATAGTCGGGCTGATCGACGCCCTGTATGGCCATGTTCAGCCCTCCGCCTTCTGCTGTTCCAGCGCCTTGTACTCCCGGGCGAAGTACCGCAAGATGTCCTGCCGGGTGACGATGCCGATGAACATACCCCGATCGTCCACCACAGGCACGAAGTTCTGGTTCACAGCCACGGACAAAAGTTCGTCCATATCCGCCATCACGTTCACGGGCTTCTTCACGTCCGTCCGCATGGCCTCCCGCAGAGGGATCTGCTCCCACTCCGCCTTGTTTTCGTGTTGGAGCACCTGCCGCAAGAGATCGCCCTCGGTGACGGTGCCGCAATACCGACCCTCCTCGTCGATGACGGGGACCGCTGCAAAGCCGTACTGCCGAAGCTTCTCTATGCCCTGCCGCAGGGTATAGCTCTTGTGCAGCACGCACACCTCCTGCTTCGGCTTCAGAAAGAACAACACATTCATGAGCTATCCTCCTGATATCACTTTATTATGCTTTGTGTCGAAAGTCAACCGACCCCGACCGAATATACAAAGCGTTCACAATCTGGTGCTACGCTCTCCCGCCGGTTTTCTCTTTCTCCTCCCTCTCCCCGCATCCCCTTCATTTTCCTGGGTTTCGCCCCTTGACAAACCCGCCGATTGCTGATATACTCCATTACGCTTCCTAAGGGAAGTTATTCGTCGCGGGGTAGAGCAGTCGGTAGCTCGTCGGGCTCATAACCCGGAGGTCGGAGGTTCAAGTCCTTCCCCCGCAACCATAGAAAAAAGCCCTAAGTTTAGGGCTTTTTTGTTACTTTCAGATTGTGATCGCAAGGGTCGAAATGCTCAACGGATGCAAATTTACCCCATTTTTACCCCTTTGTGTTTTCTTTGACCGCTGTTCGCCCACTTAGGAAGTCGTTCAGCTTGCCGATGGAGTCCGCTTTCTTGCGCTGGCTCAGGTGGGTATATATCTTCAGAGTCATTTCGAGGCTGGAGTGCCCCATAAGCCGCTGTGCGCTTTTAGGATCAACATCGGCATCATATAGCATGGTGGCGTAGGTGTGGCGGAGCTGGTGGGCTGTGAAGGGCTCCATGGCCACTATTTTCGGATTGCTTCGGCTCCTGTCCCTTCCTCCGGCACAGATGTTCAAATAGTGCATATAGCTTTCCCACAGTCGCTTATAACCTTCACTCGTCAGCATTTGTCCATCCGCCCCGGGGAACACAAGGAATCCGCCCCGGGTGGCCTTTGCATGGGTCAGAGCCGGGATGATACAATCGGGAATATCCACGACTCTTTCCCCCGCCGCCGTCTTTGCGCCTTGCTTCACGATAAAGGTATTACTAACCGTGTGCACGGACTTATTGACGGTCAGGGCCTTATGTTCAAGGTCTATATCGGCCCATGTGAGGGGTATTAGCTCCCCACGGCGAAGGCCACAATATAGCATCAAGAGCGCACCCACGCCCGCACGGTGGCCCTCCCAATGCTCTGCAACAAGGCGCACTTGTTCGTCCGTCAGGGGCTTTCGCTCCGTTTCCGAGGCGGCTGGTATCTTCACCTTTGCGAACACATTACGAAAAGCAAGGTCGTTCTCTATGGCGTAGTCCATGACCTGACTTGCAGTCTGCTTGTAGTAGATCAGCGTTTTCTTTGCCTTTCCCTCTTGCGCATACTCTGACAGGATCATATCAAGATCAGCGGGCTTCAGCTCCTTCACCCGGCGAGAGTGAAGCGGCTTCAGTTGATTATCAACGATGGATTGATAGCGGGTAAACTGTTTCAACCCCTTCTCCCCAAGCTGGCCCCGCTTGTAGACGAGCCATGCGGCGGCAACATCCCGGAAAGTGGCCTTCTCGTTCGCCGCCAGCGTGCCCCGGCGTAGACTCTCTTGATACTCCGCACGCTTGCCCTCTGCTTCCTTCACAGTATGACCATAGAAATATGTACGCTTCGGAGTGCCGTTTTCGTTCGTGCCTATGGTCAGCGAAACCTTATAGAGCCCATCAGCTCGCTTTTTATTCTTTGCCTTCGCCACTAAAAAAATCCTCCACAGTACAACCGATTGCGCCAGCGAGTGAAAACAGTGTTTTTACGCTGATCGTTTCAGCTCTCCCATTCTCCAATTTTATAATGGTTGGAGCAGAAACGCCGCTTTTCTCTGAAAGCTCCCCTACTGATAGTCCGTGAACTCTACGCAATAATTCAAATCTCGTCATGGTTTTTCCCCTTTCAAATAATCTGTTGTTCTTTGGGGCACGCCATGATATTATGATTATGGTATGCCCTGTCGTGGGTGTACTTTAGGCGGTTACGCACTTGCTTTCCGGGCTTGCGTGACCGCTTTTCAATGGTCTTTTCTCTGTCATTCCCCCTTCTCGTTCTTTGCATCACTTATAATCTTTCGGTACTGCTCTGATATGAACTGTTCATATCCTCTTACCGTGCTATGCCTTGCCCCGGCTTCCATGTAGTCCATTCTTTGGTGAGCGTCAAGTTTTGCGCCAATCTCTGCAAATTCCTTCGTGTACCCAATTATCTTTCCGTCCTCACCCCTGATTAAATATTTTTCCTTTGGGGCGATTTGTTTGGAGGGGTTCTCATAGGAAAAAAACTGCGATACATCTGGAAGGTCTAATTGAAAGGCCACCTCTTTTTCTGCCTCTTCTACCCAATTTACAAACGAAAGGGCCAATCGTCCCAGCTTTTCACTTGATAATAAAGCAGAAATAAAAGGGAGTATTGCCTTGCCTCGTCCATCAAATAGGTTTTCTTTCGCCGCTTTTGCATACAGCAATACGGACACAGCTTTTTCGTTTAATCCGGTCTGCTCTGCAACGCTGGCGGCTTCATGCTTTGGAGCCTCCTCTTTCAATGTCAAATAATCAACAGTGCAATCAAGTGCCTTTGCCAGCTTTAGAAGGGTCTCAGCATCAGGAAGGGTGTTTTTGCTGTCTTCTTTCTCATAGTTATTGATCGTTTGGCCTGTTATGCCTATTTTTATACCTAACTCCTTTCCAGAATCGAAACCGCACGCTTTTCTCCTTTCCTTTAGTCGTTTTGCGAATCTTTCTTTATAAGGTATTTGTTCCATCGCAACCTCCAGCTTTCGTAATTAAACATCTTTGTCTTTCGTTGACAGTAACAAAGATATTTGTTATAACTGCATTGTAGCACCTACAACAACAAAAAGCAATATAGGAAGGAGAAAAAAGTGAAAGCAAATCAAGACATTAGGGAGTATATGGAGAAACACCGAATTACTATGTGGCAGTTGGGAGCGAAGTTAGGGCGAAGCGACAACACCATGATCCGCCGCTTGCGTATGGAGCTTCCCGAACAGGACAAGGAAATTCTGTTCTCTGCCATGGCAGAGATCGTTAAGGAGCGTGAAACATGAGCACGAACACGGGGGCGGCTCTCACTACGAAGGAGCTGGCGGAGTACCTGAATATTGGTTTAGGATCAGCCTACGCCCTCATGCGTTCCGATGGCTTCCCGTCCGTGTGCATCCGTCCGGGGAAGGGCCGGGGCACCTACCGGGTCATGCGAGGAGACTTGCTGGAATGGCTGGCGGCTCAGGGGAAAGGCGGTGTTGCGTGAGCGCACAAAAGAAAGCACTACCATACTTAAAAGTGTTCGGAGATTGGCTTGTGCGCTTCCAGCGGCTTGACGATGCCCAATTTGGTCGACTTATCCGGGCGGCTATTGGTTATGTGTGCGAAGGGGAGGAGCCCATAATAGATGGCATTGAGGGCCTTTCGTTCGACTATATCCGCCCCGCCCTTGATAACGATGTAGTGAAGTATCAAGAGAAGGTGGCGAAAAACTCCGTGAACGGGACAAAGGGTGCCGTGGCACGGTGGGGAAGCGATAGCGAACGCCATATAGATAATAGCGAACGCCATTTATCGGATGGCGAAAATAGCCAAGAGAAAAGAGAAAAGAAAGAAGAGAAAAGATACAAGATAGATGATACAAGAGTGAGGGACGTTCCCGAACGTCCCAACACCCCCACAGAGGGTGCAGATGATATTGACTCAGATATAGAGGCCTATGAGAACGCATGGAGAGCGTATACCGATATGCTGGACGGAATAGGGCACCCGCTGGAAGACCCGGGGGCAACGCTGGAACACTTGACCGAGATCGGAGAGAGTGACCCAAAGAAGATGGCTGAGATACTGAGACGGGCAATTACGAACCGCCACTCCGAACTTATCCCCCTCAATGGAGCCGGGGCAGTTATTAGCAAATTAGCGGCGGCGTGTTCGTCAGATGTAATGTAGAAACGAGGAACAATAAATGATCTATGCAGGAGTTACAGCAGAAAACGGTGGAGCTTATGCCGTGGTTTTCGGTATGGGCGAGGATATGGAGGCAAGGGCTTTCGATCCGAAGGCCTTTGCCATGATCCTAAACAAGGCGGAGCCTATGGAGGTTCGGTGTGTTATCGAAACGCCCAAGGGCGGAATAGTTGAACGGGCAGTGAAGCCCATAAACCCGGTGGTGTTTGTCAGGTCGTACTGCATGAGTCGTGGAATCCCGTTTATGTTCGTGAAAACAGGGAGCCTCCGCAGAGAGTACGGCATGAAGAAGGGCCAAACCATGAGGGACGAGTGCAAACTGCGATTCCCTCACATTGAACTAAGGGGAACAGATCAGGAGCAGGAAGCGACTGCATCTGCGGTACTATTGGCGAGATACGCAAGAAGATTTTTATGAGAAAGGATTATTCTGTATGACTATCAAAGATATTGAGAAGCAAGTAGAAGCCACAAAAGAAGCGAGAGCGCAGTTGGAGCGATCTCTGCGGGACAGTAAAGATCAGGAGAAGGAATACCGGGCGAAAGCAGACGAGGCCGCAGTTGACGGTGATGTGGTATCTTTCAAAAAGTACAAGGCCCTTGCTGATGATGCCGAGGCCATGGCCTATGTGTGCCGAAAACAGTTAGACTCTGAGCAAGCAAGCCCTGTGACGGTGGCGCAGACTCAGGAGGCGTGGGCGGGCTACACAGCCGAGTATAGTAAAAAGCTGGCGGCAAAGCTCCGTAGATTTGAGGCCCTTAAAGCCGATATGCTCCGAGAGTACGCCGAGGCAGTGGAGTTACAGCGACAAGCTTTTCTCGTCCGTGAACGGCTGGCAGGGTATGTGGGTAAACTTCCTTTGGCTGTGGATGGCGAGGGATCGCTCGCAACCATGTACCCGATGGAGTACATTGGATGCAAACGAGGGACAGAATCGCCCTTGCTGACCATTGGGGGGGCCTTTATCAAAGACCCCGATGCAGTGTATTATCTCGCTTCCTTTAATCTTGACGGGCCGAAGCTGTACGAAGACGCAAGGCAGAAGACGGTGACGGATGTGATCCTGAATCATCGGGCGGGCTAACATGGCGAAGTGCACGAAAGAAAAGCGAAAAGAGAAGGAGCTTGCGAGGATCAGTGTCTACTTTGAGAGGGTGGATGCTAACCAGCGGGCCATGGCCCAACCGCTTCTTCAAAATGCCGCTTTCATGGCTGTAACGCTTCAGGACTTGCAGACCGTGATAAACGCTGAAGGCCTCACAGAGGAATATAGAAACGGGAGCAATCAATACGGGATCAAACCCAGCGCAAGCCTACAAGCCTACAACACCACCGTGAAGAACTATGCGGCGGTGATTAAGACTCTCGCCCAGCTCCTGCCTAAAGAATCCGTTGGAGGGGTGAGCAAATTGGCAAGCTTTATAGAGGCTATGGAAGCGCAGGAGGAGTGCTAAAATGGCGGCTATTCTGACGGGATGGAGTACGCTAAAAAAGCTCATGTGGTACTACGCCATAAAGCACAAAAAACACTTAGGCACCCGGGAGAAGCCGGAGAAGATGAAGCCGGAAACGCCGGAGAAGTGAAACAGGGAGGGCCGATAAAGGCCCTTCTTTGTTTATGTGGGTGATTGCAGATCATTTTATAGCCCCCCAGTCCCGGGGCGTGGGGTGGTATACCCGTTTACCCCCTGTTGAACCTACAAAAAACTGCTTATGGCCTCACTTAGGGGGTGTTGTACAGAAAAGAACTGAGATCAACCGTCTTATCCGTAGTTGTCCATAGAAGGCCACAGAAGGGGCTAATTTCCCTCTCTCTTCTTTCATGGCTAAACATATTACCCACTGAGATCATGGCAATATACGGACTGTCTGAGGCGATTTGGGGGTGTTCGGCAGGAAAGCCACGGGGAAACAGTCGAAAATCAAGTGTCCGTTAAGCAGGACTAAAAATTTACCCCTTTTTTACCCCATAAAGCTCGACAGTATACAACAATCCACAGCAATTGGAGGTAAAGCATTTATCCAGAAAATCCCCAAGTTTAGCCTTTTATTTTGGTTTTCATTATCAAGAATTATCAACAATTATTCTGTAATTAACACACTCATAACCCGGAGGTCGTAGGTTCAAGTCCTTCCCCCGCAACCATTTGAATCGGAGTCGAAATTGTGGACCACACAATTCCGGCTCCTTTCTTTTTTGCCTGTAATTGTCGATGTTTTTGAATCCATCAGTCCGCTAAGGGATATTAAGAATCATCCAAAATACGATCAGGATATTAAAAAACGGAACGAAATTTGAACCACTCTATTCCGCTTTCCAGGCATGATACTCCCGTTCCTTTATGTTTGGAGACCTATAGTTATTGCTTCTGTGGGGTCGTACCTCATTATAATTCAGCATGTATTCTGAGACCGCCTCTCGAAATTCCCGCTCCGATCTATACTCATGCCGGTATAGCTCCTCCCGCTTCAAATTGGCAAAAAACGATTCCGCCACCGCATTGTCCCGCGGCCTTCCGGGATATGAAAAGGACTTCGTCACGCCATACGACATAAGCAAGTTGCGAAAAGCTGCGGATGTGTATTGGGTCCCCTGATCACTGTGAAAGACCAGTCCCGTCGGCTTTCCTCTCGCCGCAAAGGCGCTTTTGAACGTTGCCGTGACCAGTTTTGTCGAACAGCAGGATGATACCTTGTATCCCACCACTTTACGGGAAAACAGATCGATCACCACGCAGATATAATAGTAGATGCCCTTCACCATGAACTCAGCTATATCCCCGACCCAAATCTGATCGGGTCTCTCGGCGGAAAACTTCCTGCTTACCACATTCTTTCGCTTTTGCGCCATGTGATCATGCTTTGAATAGTTCCGTATGCTGCTCAGGCCCTGATCCCGCATGATACGCAACACATACTTTTTTGACGTGCATATTCCCTTGCTCTTCAGGATCGAAAGGATCTTATCCGCCCCATAACACTGCTTGCTTTCATCAAATATGGTTCTGACCTCTTTGCTGATGTGTGCGTATCGCTCCTGTGAAGATAGCGGCTCAGCATGAAGTATTCGATTGAAATAGGTGCCTTTTGATATATTCAGTGCTTCCAATAAAACGTTGGTTCCGTACTGATTCTTTAATCTTGAGAACTCCACCAACCGGTCTTCCAGTGATGAGTTTCTTTGACAATCTGCCTCCCCGAGGATCTCTATGATCGTATTCAGCCGCGTCATCCTGTTTTGTAGGTTGGTCATCTCCTTTTAAATAAACAGATCCTTCCCGCCGGCAGCTGCTTCCTTCTTTACCGCACACGGTCGGATCCATCCGTATACGGTTGTTTTTGACACACAGTATTCTTCGCAGATCCTTGTGACGGGCTTCCCTCTCCAGTATTGGGCAACGATATCCGCCTTCTGCATATCGGTAAACCTTGAAAACATGTTTTCATCCTTTCTTCATTGTAAGATTTGTTTCGATAAATCAATGCCATTTGTATTGGGAAATGATCCTTGCTTCCTCTTCCTCTGTAAAAGCGATAGTATAATAAACCTCCTTGTGGAAGTATCACAAGAAGTCAAAACCCGTCAATGTGTGTTTTATGTTTTTGATGTCAATCGCTTTATGGTTTTGCTGTATTTGATTTTGAATTGATATGGTTGGAGCATGCGGACAGGTATCCTGGATCAGAGCTTTAGGAGGTGTGTTGTTCCTTGAACAAAGAGCGGGAACATGCTATACTATACTGTCGAAATATACGGGAGGGATGTGGGTATGATCACCGGCGAACTGAAAAACAAAGTGGACGCCCTGTGGAACATCTTTTGGACGGGCGGCATCACCAACCCCCTGGACGTGGTGGAGCAGATGACCTACCTCATGTTCATCCGCGACCTGGACGACGCGGACAACCTGCGCGCCAAGGAGGCGGCCATGCTGGGCCTCGCCTATGAAAGCGTCTTTGCCGACGAGGTGAAGATCGGCGAGCGCGCGGTCCCCGGCAAGCAGCTCAAGTGGAGCACCTTCCACGACTTCCCCGCGGGCAAGATGTACAGCGTGGTCCAGGAGTGGGTGTTCCCCTTCATCAAAAACCTCCACGGGGACAGAAACAGCGCCTACGCCAAATACATGGACGACGCCATCTTCAAGATCCCCACGCCCCTGATGCTCTCCAAGATCGTGGACAGCATGGACGGCATCTACGCCCTCATGGAGCAGCTTCACGACGCCGACGCCAAGGGCGACGTGTACGAGTACGTCCTCTCCAAGATCGCCACCTCCGGCATCAACGGCCAGTTCCGCACCCCCCGCCACATCATCCGCATGATGGTGGAGCTCATGGACCCCGGCCCGGACGAGATCGTCTGCGACCCGGCCTGCGGCACCTCGGGCTTTCTGGTGGCGGCGGGGGAATACCTGAAGGAGAACAGGAAGCAGGAGATCTTCTTCGACCGCCGGAAGAAGGACCACTTCCTCAACCATATGTTCCATGGCTTCGACATGGACCGGACCATGCTCCGCATCGGCGCCATGAACATGATGACCCACGGCATCGACAACCCCTTCATCGAGTATCGGGACAGCCTCTCCGACCAGAACCCGGACCGGGACAGGTATTCCCTGATCCTGGCCAATCCCCCCTTCAAGGGGAGCCTGGACGCGGACATCGTCTCCGCCGACCTTCTCAAGGTCTGCAAGACCAAGAAGACGGAGCTCCTGTTCCTGGCCCTGTTTCTGCGGATGCTCCGGGTGGGCGGCCGCTGCGCCTGCATTGTGCCCGACGGCGTCCTCTTCGGCTCCTCCACGGCCCACAAAGCCATCCGCAGGGAGCTCATCGAAAACAACCGCCTGGAGGCCGTGATCTCCATGCCCTCCGGCGTGTTCAAGCCCTACGCCGGCGTGTCCACCGCCGTCCTCGTCTTCACCAAGACCGGCCACGGCGGCACGGACACCGTCTGGTTCTATGATATGCAGGCTGACGGCTTCTCCCTGGACGACAAGCGCACCCCCGTCCCCGAGAACGACATCCCGGACATCGTGGCCCGGTTCCGCGCCCTCGCCGCCGAATCGGACCGCCCCCGCACGGCCCGGTCCTTCCTGGTCGAGAAGGCCGAGATCGCCGCCAACGACTACGACCTGTCCATCAACAAATACAAACAGACCGAATACAAGCCCGTCCAGTACCCGCCCACGGCGGACATCCTGGCGGAACTGAACGCCCTGGAGCAGCAGATCGCCGCCGGGCTAAAGGAATTGGAGGGGATGGTGTGATGGCAAAGCTGGCACCTATATCAGACTATGTCTGGTTTCAAGAAGGCCCGGGTGTGAGAAATACGCAATACACTACAAGTGGAGTGAAGCTTCTCAACGTGGCAAATCTTGTTGACGGCAGAGTAGATTTATCTACTTCTGATAGATACATCTCAACCGAAGAGGCATACGGGCGATACAAGCATTTTCTTGTCGATCCGGATGATTTTATTATAGCTTCGTCTGGCATTCAGATCGACTATTTTGATCAGAAGATGGGGTTTGTTTCAGAAGACCAATTACCACTTTGCATGAATACTAGCACGATTCGTTTTAAACCAATTGACGAAGGCGAGTTGGATATGCGGTATTTTATGTACTATTTGAAAAGCAATAGCTTTAAGCAACAGCTCAGCAAGTATATCGTGGGATCTGCACAACTTAACTTTGGTCCAACCCACCTAAAGAAGATGACTTTTCCTGTGGTCGATGTTGAGCAGCAACATTACATTTCTATGGTTCTTTACAAAGCTGATGAGCTAATCTCCCTGCGGAAAAAACAGCTGCAAAAGCTGGATGATCTCGTCAAATCCCGCTTTGTGGAAATGTTCGGAGAACAGGGAGATAATCCATACGGATTTATTGTAGGCACCCTAAATGATGTAGCAGAAATATATCTTGGATTAACTCATACACCAATGTATATCGATGAGGGAAAACCATTCCTTTCAGTTCGTGATATTAGCTCAGGGAAAATAGATTTTTCAAATTGCCATTATATTTCAGAGACTGAGTTTGATTCGCTTCCAAAAGGAGCGAGACCAAAAGAAGCTGATATTCTGTTTTGTAGAGTTGGCACAATTGGAAAGCCTGTAATCATTCCCAAAGGAACTCCTGAATTTGGGACTTTTGTAAGTGTTGGGTTTTTGAGGAGAAAAGAAAGAGTGATAAATGAGTATCTTAAAGCATGGATGGAAGACCCGTTTTTTATGAAACAAGTAAATGATAATGTTGCAGGAGCATCACAGATAAATCTAAATACTGGTTGGCTCAAAAACTTTAGAATTCTCATACCACCTTTAGAGCTTCAACGGAGTTTTGCAAATAACGTTATGCAGATAGAGAAAACAAAATTGACAGTCCAACAGGGCCTTGATAAACTTGAATTACTGAAACAATCCTTGATGCAGAAATACTTTGGGTGAGATATCAATTATTTAGTTTGGAGAAAAGAATCATGAATAGTGCAAGAATTAAGGAGTGTTCAGAGCTCTCTGCTGAAATACTAAAGAACTTTGAGCTGTCTGAAATGCCAGTCAGCAACATTATACTTAAGTGCCTTCGCCTTTGTCGTTTATTAGGTGATGAGGATGGGGTTCTTCTCTTTACATTTGAATCTTCTGGATACCCTAGCACACCGAAAGGGCTGACCTCTGACGCATGGAGAATAGCAAAAATTGCGGGTCGGAGATATTTTTGCAAGGAGAAAGATAATTCTGGGCAACAGAAAGAAACTGAATATGCGAACGTCACTCTTATAGCTGAACTTGAGGAGACAATCGCATCCCAAAAGATAAGATTAGCCGCTGCAATCGATCCAAATGTATCTATATCATCCGCAAACCCAAGTCAAATTGTCCATGCCCCGATAGGCAATGTTACGGAAAGGAATGGGGCCATTACATCTATAAAAGGAGCACAAAAGAGCATACAACAAATAACTGGCTGTTTGTATGATTATATACTCAGGATTTATAACAAGCTATACTATGGAAACATTATCGAAGATACTTTCACTCGATCCCGATTAGAAGTGAATGAAAAAATGGGTTTGTTGTGTCCGCAAGCCATTGGAAAGTTCGTTGCTGTTTATGATAATATGGATTCTGATAACCAAGAAGATTGGGCTAATGCTGTTCACTCATGTCGACGTATTCTTCTGGATTTAGCCGATGCTTTATACCCAGCTCAAAAGGAGCCTCTTGTAATTGATGGAAAGCAAATCAAAATTGGACATGATCAGTATATAAATAGACTTATTCAGTATGTTGGTAGTAAGGCGGGAAGCAAGACATATGCAGATATTGTTGGGACGGATTTGTCAAGTATAGGGAAACGCCTTGATGCGATAAATGACGCTGTATGTAAAGGGACTCATGCGGAGATCACAAAGGACGAGGCGTCAAGATATATCATTCATACATATTTGCTGATTAGCGACATCATTGCATTAGCATAATAAGGACATGCCATGACCAACTTTGATTTTCTCATAATCGAGCCCAAATTCGAGGCCTTCAGCTGGACAGAGATAGGGTGACAACTCCGAAAAAGATATCCCTTTTTGGTTAGTGCATGATATAATTAAAATCGACAGGATAAATCATTATGAATGAGGTGAAAGCATGACGGACTGCACAGTATATATTGATGAATCTGGCGATTTAGGTGTGAACAAGGGAACGAGATGGTTTGTGCTGACAGCCGTAATAGTTGATAAAGCGGCAGAGTTGTCGATAAGGTCAACAATAGCTCAAATCAAAAACAGATTAAACCTAAATGAAAT
>Ga0310697_10001158_pt1 | contig 31991 bp, 20 predicted proteins | sample 172DNAGHGlowgp2_FD_203883 | JGI IMG/M metagenome (GOLD analysis project Ga0310697, IMG submission 203883) | Sheep rumen microbial communities from Palmerston North, Manawatu-Wanganui, New Zealand - 1728 DNA GHGlow gp2 (v2) (version 2) | ecosystem: Host-associated > Mammals > Digestive system >... | reverse complement strand
ATAACTAAAACTTCCCACATGTGACACTGCCAAAAATGTTACAGAGATTTCTGCTTTGAAAGCAAAAACCGCTTGAAAAAGAACGTAAAAATAGCATATAGCCTCGAAAAGTGGTATAATGTAGTCACCACAACAAACAAAAACCACGGAGGTATATGCTATGGCAACTATGTTATCACAGAAACTGGTTGAAGCGCAAGAGGCAAATGATACAGTGAGAGATTTTATGCGGCGGTTTGAGGTTGGTAAGCTTCTGCGTTCCTGCCGTGCGCAAAAGGCAAAGGGATTTTCTGTGGTGGAACTCTTTGCATATCTGGTATGTTGCATGTTCTCTCCGATCAGCACCTACATGTCCATGCGAATCGGCAGCTATCGGGAAGCCTTTTCAAAGAATACACTCTACCGCTTCTGCGGCAGCACCGGGATCAACTGGCATAAGTTTGTCCGACTCTTATCCGAGAAGATCATCAGCGGCTTTGTTCGACCGGCGACCTCAGAGCGGCGGATTGAATACTTCATCTTTGATGATACGCCCTTTGCCAAGAGCGGCAAGAGGACGGAACTGGTGTCGAAGTTCTTCAATCATGTGACCATGAAGTATGAACGAGGCTTCCGTATTCTGACGCTACTCTGGTCGGATGAGTACTCCAGCATCCCCGTAGACTTTTGCCCTCTATCCTCGGGCAGGGACGAACTGGTGACCTGCCCAGCTAAAAAGTGCGACGGTCGTTCTCTTGCTGGAAGAATTCGTAAGCAGGCGAGGCAGAAAGCCCCGGATATTCTCCTCGGAATGCTGAAAGACGCCATAAAGGCCGGGCATAAGGCAAACTATGTTTTATTTGACAGTTGGTTTGCCACGCCAAAGGGTATTACCGCCATCAAGAAAGAGCTGTCACTTGATGTGCTCGCTATGCTCAAGAAATCCGGTAAGGTGTTTTACGAGTACCAGTACAAGCAGCTTGATCTGAAGAAAATCTATGCCATGAACCGCAAACGTCCGGGACGCTCCAAGTATCTGCTTTCTGTTGAGGCAAACCTGATCCAGAAAGAGAATAGACAGATCGTATCCAGAATCCCTGTTCGCATCGTTTTCGTCCGAAACAGAGCGAAGCGCAAGGACTGGATTGCTTTAATCTCCACGGACATGGATATTTCTGAGGAAGAGATTATTCGCCGTTATGGGGTCAGATGGAACATTGAGGTGTATTTCAAAACCTGCAAGCAGCACCTGAAACTCTTGAAGGAGTCCAACAGTCCTTCATTTGATGCCTTTACCTGTCACCTGGCTATTGTTTGCGTCCGGTATATGATCCTCGCTGTTAACCAACGGGCGGCTTCGGATGACCGCACACTTGGGGAACTGTTCTGGCTCATGACCGCAGAAGCTGCGGAGATCAGTTTCACAAAGACGCTGGCGCTGATTCTTGAAGCGCTGCTGGACACAGTGAGAGAATTCTTCGCTGTCTCAGATGAGCAGATGCAAGCCTTTACTCATTGCTTTCTGGCTAAGCTCCCACAGCATCTGCGCTCGGCACTCGGAATTTCTCAGTCTCCTGTTGCTGCCTGATACTACCTTGAGGCGGCTTTCCCAGATTTCATGCGGCTTTGCAGCCACTTTTTATGTGGGAAGTTTTAGTAAAGTATCTTATGTATGGTTCTTCTACACCTAGGCCTTTTTGCGGCAGCAAATCATAGTGAATAAGATTGATCGGATGATGTCTGGGAAGGCTAGGATCGTGAATAGCAGTCATTTTCTTTCTCCCGTCATCTGTTTTTCCTGTGCGTCCCGCAAGGTGTCAGCAGGAACGGAACAACCGTGTTGGTGCAGGAACAGGATTGCTTCTTCTTTGCTCATTCCCGCAGAAGGAACCAGGACCAGGTTTTCATCCTTCCCGTTCGGCCCCCAGTGTTCGATCACAACAAGACGCTTATCGGGGTAAAAAACTGCCCTCGTGCCCAGATGAACACGCTCCCCGTCAACTGAGCCCTGTACACTGTGAAACCAAAGTGTAGCCGGGGTAGAACCAATAGAGTCTTTTGGATACATTTTACAAAGCTCCTTCCATTTTATGCTATTTTTATAATATCATATAAATAAGTTTGATTCAAGCTGAATCTTTACGCGGTCGAAGACATGTTTTATAAGCGGGAAAGCATTGCCGAAAACCGCTCACAGAGTTGCTCCAGATAGGGCCGCTTGAGAAGTTTATCCCGCCATGTCTGAGGGATTCCCTCAACACCGTATAGCGAGCCGGTTACCGCCGCTACAGTATCAGTATCATAGCCGAGGCGGATTGCCGCGGTAATTGCGTCTGCATAGGAACGCTCACGCAGGGTCGCCCAAAGTGCGGCCTCCAGCGTATCCACAACATAGCCCGATTCCCTGAGGTTTTCTTCCGACTGTTCAGCAAGTTTTCCGTTCAGAATACGCTCATAGGCCTTGACCGCATCGGCTGGAGAAATCATTGTGTAATCCGTATTACAGATGGAGCTGTATGCCCTTTCTTTGTTGCCTTCAAGGATCAGGCTTCGTAGAAAATCCGTATAAATCAGGCAGCCCAGGAGACTGATCGGATGCGCGTGGGTGATGGCGCTCGACTGTGTGACCACGCGAAGTTCCTCCTTCCGCGGCAGACCGAGGCAGATGCAGTAGAGGGGGCGTTCTCGTTGTCGCGGATGTTGGCCTGCCCGCAACGGAGAGCCAGCCTCCCTTCAGTGCCTTGTAAAGCGAGTCATAAACTTGAACTGTCCATTGGACGCCTCCTATGTTTTGAGTTTGGCTTGCAACACCTTACTCAGTATAACACAGGAGGCTTTTATTTCCGCATACCAGATACGTCTTCTTCCAGTCGTCCCAGCATAGTTAAGGGATTGAGTTTTTTATTTTGATACGATATAAATGCGCCATAATCGACAAAAATAATAGAGAAAAATTGTGCAAGACGGACAAAATGCAACTTTAAAATTCGCCGCTTTTTTTCCCTTGACTATTGCTTTGAAAGGTGTAATGTGTTAAAGTAATAATGTCATATTTTAGATAAAAACAGAATTTGCCATAGATATAGGGAGAGAAACAAATGAGTCACATGATCAAAAAAACCACATCGATGTTTCTGGCAATAGTTTTTCTTTTCGGTCTGGCTTGCACCTGCGCTTTTGCCGATAAAAACAATCCGGCGGGTGATGAGATTTGGGACATCGTTTTGGCCCTCGACTGCAGCGCGTCATTAAATAAAAACGACGGAGATAACATCAGGTATGAAGCGATAGAAAGCCTTCTGTGGAGCTTGAATGCAGACTATGCGGAGGTCGGCGTTGTCCTGTTCCGAGCCAATGACAAGTCGGGGGCAGATTTGCGTAACGGCACGAAGACGTTTCCGATTGGGCCTATTAAATCCGAGTATGAGAGAAGCAAAGTGATGCATCAGATCAAAGATGATTCTGGCCTGGCGCGTCATGAAAGCTACCAGACGGACTATTATACAGCTCTGCTGGTAGCACAAGAGATGCTGAGTGCTCGAAACAATAACCACCACGGTGCCATTTTCCTTTTCACAGATGATGAGCTATCTGTTTTGGCAAACGATGAGCCGAAGGCAAGAAAGAACCTTGAGACCGCAATCCGCAATACTCAGGATGATAACATCATGGTCTGCGGTGTGTATTTGAACACCACAAATAAGACGGACACCAGTTCCAAATGCATTCCAATTAGGGATATTGTCAGCATGGCGAATGAGGGGAGCGGACGGAACTTAAATGATCTCTATGTTGAGATTAACGATGCTACTCAGTGCTATGAACCAACCGACCGTTTTCTGCACGCATTGGGTTACGATATGCTTATTGAGGGTGGCCAGATTATCCGAACCACAACCCCGATGCACTTTGAACTCCCTGGTATTGGCATAGATAAGCTGGCGATCCGTCTCTCGACACAATTAGTCGGACTTAACACACAGATCAAAAATGTCGTGAAGTCTGTGGTTTTTAAAGACCCGTCAGGACATACCTTTGACGGGGACAGTATTCGCAGTTTCCGCGGTCTTTATCGGGACGTTTATGAGCTTACGCGCAGCGATGTGGAAAGTCGGGGCCAGAAGTGGTCAGGTGAGTGGACTGTCACGATCGAAATGCAGGATGGCGTTGACATAGGCGTTATTTATGATCCCGTCTTTACAGCCAATGTTGATGCGGAGTTGGAGCCCGCGAATTTCAGTGGATTGCGCGCCAAAACAGATCTTAAGCTTATTGCCAGACTGGCACAGGCCGCAAGGGCAGACGATTACGAGGGTTATACCTGCACGCTGGAATTGAATTCGCCGGATGGCGGCAAACAGACGGAGACCCTAAGCTATGATGTGGCGGTAAACGGCTTCCCCTATGTGATACCCCTGACGTATGGGGATTATACGGCGACAGTGAATTTCGCCTGCTCTCTTGTAGAGCGAAATCAAACGCAAAGCTGGACAGTGACTAACCTCCCGCCGGAAATAATCAAGCCGTTGCCGGACATTCGTTTTTCACTACTGAACCCTGGCAGTTGGAAACAGAGCGTGGATTTCAGCGGGTATGTATCTGACGAGGACAGTGTTCAGGATCTGCGCTTTGACCTTCAAAACAGCGGCAGTGGTATCAATCTTGCCGGGACTAAGCTGGAATTGAAGGGATTGACATTTGGCTCAGCGCAAAAAGCTTATGGGGCGGACGAGAATGGACGGGTAACGATTCTGGTGACTGATACGGAGGGCGCGTCCAGTCCGATGGTGCTGAATGTTCAAGGCGGTGCGAACGCCCTGGTGCTGCCTATGCTGATTACGGCGGTTGTGCTGGTGCTGATCGTGCTGATTGCGATTATCCTGACTGCACGCTCCATCGTGGGCAAGGTGCCCACGGAGCCGTGCATTGCGGAGTTTCAGGTCGGCGATAATCATTCGGTCAGTCTCACACTGCCATCCCCGGGCACGACCAGCGAAGTACGGCGCAAAACTACACTTGGCCAGATGCTGAGAGCTGAGATGAGCAAAAGCATCATTGAGAACCTTGAGCCGAGAGACATGGATGCTGTGCGTGAGTTCATAGACGATTACAGCACAGAACTGAACAGAGTCCGGGTCACCTGCGGAACGACCACTACGACCATAAACGGGAAAAAGCGAAAGATCACCGTACCGGTGGTAATACATGACGGACAAAAGGATATGCTGCTCAACAGCAGCGTCAACCTCAATATCAGCGAGTCCGGCTTTACGCTCGGGTATGAGCTAAACGACTCGGAGCCGGAGGACTTCGACAGCGATGACATCTACATCGACAGAGGAGAGCGCAGCTCCCGGAGTACCGGCGACAGCGGAGAAGATGATGATTTTTGAGCTCTTGTTAAATAAGAAATTCTTTGAACCGAATATTTAAAAGGAGAGACTAACACGATGGCAAGCAAAAATTTTGAACTTGAAATGCGCGTTCTGGACCCGGAAGTCGGCGGCATTTTCCCCGAACTGAAACGCTCCACTGTACCGGACTGCAGCTTTCTGATTATCAGCTACGGCGGTACAGGCGGCGATGCACTTGAGGTTATCAAAAATAATCTTGAGCGCAATATCGAAGAGCAGCAGAGAGCGCAGTTCATCCGCCTGCTTGCAATTGACACTGACAAAAATGCGCAGTTCGCGGGCGGAGCTGACAGTAGTAACGGGGCTTCAATGATAAAGCAGACCAAACGCTTTGAGGACAGCGAGTTTTTCTGGCTGAACAATGCACCGGCACAGAGCGCTATTAAGCTCTACAATTCGGACAAAGCCATGCAGGAGTGGATTAATCCGGAACTGCCCAAGGCAGTTCTTGCAGACCCCAGCTTGGCCAACGGTGACGGCGCCTCCAGTACCAGACAGATTGGCCGCCTGCTGCTGTATCCTCAGCCGACGGTAAACGCGTTGCAGGCCAAAATCATGACGCTGGTTGGACAGATTACCAACGGAAATGCCAACAAACTCAAGGTCTTCGTCATCTCCGGCATCTCTGGCGGCACCGGTTCCGGAATCGTGGTGGATGCGACTTACCTGATTCGCAGCTTCATCGACAGCATGCCGGGGAGCATGAGCGCGCGTACACAGTACTGTGGCTTCCTGCTGCTGCCGCCTACGGGCAGAAGTGTGGACGCCAACAACGTCTCCAAGGGCAACCGCAACGGCGTTGCCGCGCTTAAAGAGATCGACCACTTCATGACCATTTCCAACCGCAATGAAGTGTACCGAATGAATTTCGGCGGCAAGCTGGTTGTCAGCAAGGAGAGAATTTTTGAGACCTGCTATCTGATCGACGGCGTGCTGACCGGCATGGGATTGGAAAGCCCGCGTGAGAAGGCAAATGAAGTGCTTTCCGACTGCATCCTCGATATGATGACATCCCAACCGGTGGCGGCAAAAGCAGGCATGACGCTGCAGACGGTCGACTCTTTTATGAGCGACGCCGCCGCATATGCCCGACACATGGTGTCCCTTACCAGTGAGCATCTGGCACCGCGCGACGCCAATTACGTGTACTGCGCGGTTGGCCATGGCAAGACGTTGATCCCGATTGCCCTGCTGCGGGCGTATGTGGCCAAGGAAGTATTTGACGCCGTTTACAACAAGCTTTTGAAAGGCAGCAGCGTACAGGAGAAGGATGTTACCGAGTTCGTAAAGACGGTTTGGTCCAAGCCCTTCAATGCCAGACAGCAGCGCGGTGATATACTCAGCGAGATCAACCAATGCTTTGGCGATTTGAACCGTGGACCTTTTTATGCGGTCAATCTCCTTAAGAGTATCGCCGAATATGCCGGCAAGATGTACAAGACCATCGAGGGCGGCGCACTTGCAATCGGTAAGGCCGCCAAGTTGGATAACTATGCCAACATTCAGAAGGAGACGCAGGCACTCAACAAACAGTACTTTGATACCTATGTCATGGTGCTGGAGGAAATGAGAAAGTATCTGGCAGATCAGCATGACATTATCTGCAAATCCGAACTGCTTCAGAAGTATGGCGGCAGCACCTACACGTTTACGCCCATTGACTTTGGCAGAGGCGACGCAGCGGCGGAGCTGGTGCGCAATTACCTCGATTCTCTGGTCAACACACCCAAGATCAAGGGACAGATCGCAAGAGGCCTGCTGAAAGAAATGTCAGAGAAGCGCGACGAATGGACGGAGCTTTCGACAGCCGACCCGACGGCGAATCCCAGATTCAACGCTCCCGCTCGTATCCGTGTGTTCTGGCAGAAGCAGATGGACGATCTGGTTTCCGCAACACTGGAGGACTTTCTCATTAAGTATTATTCCGGAGACGCCAATGCACAGTACGTTGAGATCCAGACGGACAACGGCCCGGCACCTTCGCCCGCTTCTGCGGCGGCTTTGCAGCAGGCGGCGGATGCGATCGTCTCACAGATGTGGGGAGCTGCCGGCATGGCGAATCCTTTGGCAGAACTGAATGTCGGCATTCTGACAAGCCAGAGCTTCAACGCGCATTACTATTTCCTCGTTCCGCAGTCTGCGTCTCACCTGCGCGCCGCGATCGAGGAGGTACTGGCTGCCAGAGGCATCAATAATGTCGATGTGAATGAGAGCTATTCCGATGACCGCCTTTCCTGCTATGCGCAGTTTACCGGCATTCCGGCCTATATGTTTGCTTGGACTGTACGTGCCGAGCCTGATTATGAGGCAGCATTGAAGACCGCGGTGATCGGTCTGCATATGTCTGAGACTAAGGGCGGCGAACGCTGGCAGAATTATCCGAACCTTCTGGTGGAGGGAATCTGGGATAAGCTTGACAGTATCCCTTATACTAACCCTCGCGAGAAGGATATCGCCGAGCGGGCACAGCAAGTCTTTGAACAGGCCGGCGAACTCGGACTTACGCTGAAGAAGGCTTTGGCTGTCAAAGCAGATGTAGGATACTATACGGTATATACACTGCCCGAAGCGCTTAGGCCGGATGAGCTGCTCTTCAAGGATGTGGATACGGAGATACCCGGCTCGGCTGCCCGCGCGGTTGCGCAGGCGAATCTCGACAAAGCTGTGGAGAGCAGCGCACAGAAGCTGTTCAAGCTTGTCGGCTGGGCCGAAGTCGATGAGGTCGGAAAGCAGGATGTAAAGAGCGCGCTCGAGAATTATCCCGAAGACGGCAATAAAGTCGCTTTCACCGAGCGGGCACTCAACTTTGTCAATACTGTCATGACGCCGGATCCCGCCCAGCCGATTCCCGAGGGCTGGGAGGAGAAGCTGGCTGCTCAGCTGCTGCGCACCTCACCGCAGCTTATGTACGATGTTCGCGGCTCTGTGCTGGTGCTTGAGAGCCTGTACGGAATGATTCAGAAAGCCCAGAGCTCAAAGATCCGTCGCCGCGCATTTGCACACTTCCTCACGGCCGATCTGTTCTTCTACGATGCAGATTATCTGCAGTGGGTTTACAACGACGGCATACAGGATAATACTCTGTGGGAGATGGACTTTGGCGTAGACGCGCAGGAGTATGCGAAATACTATTTTCTGTACGATAAATTTGAAAAACGTTTTGATGAAATCTATCCTGTGCTCTACCAGAGTTATAGCCTGCTTAAGCAGGGCAGCAACAGGCAGGAGATGATTCAAAAGCTCCAGAAGCTGAAGGTAAAGGCCCAGGGCTATGCGGATGAAGTTGCCCGGGCGATCAACGCAGACAGGACCAATCCCAAGCAGGAGACGATTCTGACTACACAGGCATTCAGAAAGAAGGCGGAAAACCTGGGCTATGACACCGATGCCATCGTCGCTTTCTATCGGACATTAAAAGAGGAACTGGAGGCTGTTCCGTTTCCCGGCTTTTAACGCCTGAACGGCGGAGAGCATATAGAAAGGGGCTCTTCCTTTGAGAGCCCCTTTCTGTTAACCCATGGTTTTCTAAATTGAGGTATTCGCTATGGATGATATCTGTCAGGTAATCAAGACACAATATCCGGTCAACTACACTGTCCTGCAAAACGGCGGCAGACCAATTTCACTGAAGCTGGTAGACGAGGTGCCGGAGAACATGCGTTCAGCGATTCAGTCAGTGCTGAACAGATTTTTGTTGACGTTTGCTGACAGCGCGGAACTGTCGGCAGAGCTCCGTATAGAGCCATGCCCGGATTCAAAGCTACCCTGCCTGACGCTACACTGCGGCGACCGCTGCTTTTATCTGCCGGATGGTGACCCCTTGCTGACGCTGGGATGGACGCTCTATGCCCTGACACAGGATCTGCCGTTCGTGAATACCCCTTACCCGAAAAAGCTGCTGGCTGTAGATTATTCGGCCGAACAGCAAAGCGTGGCAGCGTCCCTGCTGGCGACAGTGGAGCACTGGAGGAACGAACCGGACATAGAGGCTCTTAAGGAGCTGCTCCAGAAGGTCGTGTCGGAAAGCGCAGCTTCGCTGTGCAAGCACGCCCCGTTGTTCAGCAGCCGTCCCATTACCGAGGAGGGCTGGAGACTAATGCAGAAGAGCAAGGGGGTTTTTGCAAAAAAACGGGAATGGGAACTGGAGAAGCTTTCCCATGTGCTCTTTGGACACAGCAGCTACATGGCTGAACTGAACGTTTTCTGCAACGGGCTGTCAGATCGTTCCGACTTTGAGAAGCTGGTGAGTGAGACAGTCGGGACGCTCGCAGGGGAACTTTACCTATCATTCCCTATGACCAACTTGAACATACGCCTGAGCGAGGTAATCCGTACCTGGCAGGATGAACTGAAGAAGACAGAGACAGACATAAAAAAAGAGGTAAAGGCAGAACTTGCAGCAAAGATGTTTTTGCGTATTGTCAACCCTGGGGCATGCTTTGAATCCATCGACTTGAGATGCGGTAGACTTGCGGCCGCAAAGATCCAGGGCCGTATCTTAGAGGAAGTGCAGATACTCTTGGCGAAGACATTGGAACAGACCCTGACGGCGGCGCAAAAAGGCGTCTGGGACTGGGGCAAGAGTCTACAGAGCTTCTGCCGGATTACGCCTTCGGAGAACCGGCTGCCGCTCGGGTGGGACAGCTTTTCGTCTTCATCCACGGTGCTGCCGAAGAGCAAGTCTGAAAGCTGGGACAGTCAAATGATGCAAGCGCTGAAGATGAACGCCGGTACCAGCGGCCGGTATATCCGGACGGCGTGGTTTTGTGCTCCGCCGCTGTGTGAGTTGAGTGAGATAGACAACAACATAACCTATCCGGTTATGATGACAGGTCAACCGGTTGTGGCGCTGATGGAGGATTTACTGGAGGTAGAAAGCTGTGAATGATACACTGGAGAGATTGAAAAACGATTTCAGTGATTTTTCCTGCAATATATCAGATAACTGCCTCAATGCCCAGACCTCATGGAGAGCCTCTACCCCCGGCGTGAGCAGGGTTCGCATGAGCTTGAAAGGGATTGACCCGCTCACCGGCAAAGAGATCCGACCGGAAAAAGTGACGGCCAGCTTTGACCGCCTGACCGGAAAGTATAGATCGGAAAAACTGGCGCTTTACGGTATATATGAAATCGTTCTTGAGGCATTCGATTCTAATGATAACAATCTGGGCGTCTTCCACACAGAGAAGATTGAAATCAAAATCAAGGGCAGCAAGCCATTCCTGAAGTATTCGGTACACCCCGAGGCGGCCGGATGGTCCTGCGTTGAAATAGAAAAAGAAGATACAAACTGCTGGGAGCGCCTGCGCGGCCATCTTTGGGTTTCTTATGAGGGCCGGCAGTACAGGCTGCCCGATGCGCGGGATGACAGGGGCCGGGTTCGTGTGTACATTCCTTCCACAGTGGCAACTGTTTTCGCAGATGATAAAACGATTCCCGAACCGCAGCGAAAAAGAAACTGACGGGCTCGGTGTGTTTGCAATGCTCTTGCAAAGGTAAAACACCAATCTATGAAGGAGTCAGACAGAATGAAATATTTTTGTGCACAATGTCAGGCAAGACATCCGGTTACCGATATTGCAGCTGATCTCAGGGTTATTACTCAGCAGGAAATTACCGCTGCCATTGACACCCTCAAGCAGGACACTGAGGCGGTAAACTATATGGAGCGCTTTGCGCTCTTCAATGATCTCACGCGATTCATCAACACAAACGCACAGGGCGGACGTCTGCTTATATTCAAAAGCACTGACATCCCGAACTATCTGGAAAACCCACAGCGACACGGCAAAGTATTGAGCGGGACATTTCACCTGACGCTCGAATGGCTGCTGTCCGAATACCGCAAGTGCGAGGGGGTTCAGGAAAATGGGACTGCTGGAGTCAGTGAATACATAGATAATGTTATTGAAGAGCTCGGTGACCGCCCGGTCTACGACAAGGAAATCCGCTTTTTCTTTGATACTATCGATGGAGAAGATGTACTCAATTACATGACAGACGCCTCCAACGATCCGTTTACGGATGACGACAAAGTTATGCGCGGCTACCTGCGCGCATGCCCTCACTGTGGGTACCATATTTCCCGCGCGGTAGGCAAAGCCGAGGAGATCGTTGTCGCGCTGGCCGGCAGCCCGCGCGCAGGAAAGACCTCCTGCCTGACCGCGATCGCAAGTTCTCTTGCATCTAACCGATACCGTGATTACGGCTTTACAATGGAGCCCTTCCAGTTTGACCGCTCCTGGGAGGATATCAAAAAAGAGATCGAATGGTTTGAACGCGGCTACGCCGTAACCAAGACACCGCTGGATCTGCAGGCAGTACCGTCTTATTCATTCCTTATCAGATTCTTTGATGAGAAACGTGTGCTGACCTTTGTAGATATGCCGGGCGAATTCTGGCAGAGCGGCAGCGGCTTGACGAGAGAGTTTTTTGTCCACTATGTGGAGCTCTATCGAAACATCGACTGTGTATGGTTTTTCATCAGCAAACTGATGGCTTATGACGTCGATCTGGGCGACGGTGAAATGGATTGGCAGCGTGAGCTGATGAGCGACTCCGCTGAGGATGGCAGCCTGATCAGGCAGGGTTCTGCCGCAAATCTGAATGCGAATTTTGCCGCCTTGAAGGACTTTTTCGACAGCTACGGTGTCCGCATGCCGCCGGTGGCAGTGATTATTTCTAAAATGGAGATGGATTTAGGTCAAGCCGATCGTGATTGGAACCAAAAGTACGGCGTATTTCCAATGAGCGGCGGGGTACCCCTCACCAACGGCATCGGCAGCGAGAACCTGAAGGATCTCGAGAAGGTAATGCGCAAAAAAGGGCAGAAAGAGCGGGCGCTGAGTGAGAAAGATTATTTCATGTTTGCAAACCAGGTTCGCAAATTCCTTCGTGAGGTGAACCTAGGAGTCTGTTACGCCATTGAACAAAACTGCCCCAGACGCAGTTATGTTGCTATGGCGGCCTATGGCCATCCGGCTGCGGAACGGCCCGAGACGTCAAACAGCGCTTTTGGAAGCAACACACTGCGCCCTGCAATGAAAGCCTCGCCATATCATGAAATCTTTCCGTTGATTTGGACATTTGCAATCATGGGTGTCATAGACATCATTCATCCCTGCATTTACAGCTGGAGGGCAGGTTTGCTTGGACACAGGGAAACCAGCAGATACGATGAAATTATTCACGGCTTCCATTGCAGAACACCGAACAGCGCAAGTGGGGAGCAAAAGCGGGAAGTGCAGGACGACAGAGCACAAAAACTGCGTGATATAGGACGAAATATGCTGATGACCAGAGAAAAACCAGATGGAGGACTGGAATTTTCGGAAACTGCAATTGATCATAAGAGGGAGTGAGTGTATGGATTATCAATTTATTCACAGCGTAGCAAAAGGCGCATATGTGGATCTTCCTTCAGCAAAGCCAATACCGCAGGCATATATGACTGAGCTTCGTAAATACGCCGGAGCAGGCGATGGAATCAATGCAGAGCTGGGCAGTTGCAATTCCTATTTCACATTAAAGCCGGGCAATGAGGCATCCGTTGCCTTTTGCAGCCATATTGAACGGAAGAAAAATGCGCGTTATCCGTGCAATTTTATACAGAGCGCAGGGTGGACTGTTCGCAATGACATGCTGTTGAATGACTTCGATGCCATTATCGCGCAGGACTTTTTCACTGAGGATCAGGTCGATGCTTTCGTAGATAATTCTCAGGTACCGCCGGTTGCAGATCATGGTCAACATGAGCTGCCGAAGGTGAATATTCATCGTAAGGCCCTGCGGGCCGTTTTGTACGGGTGCTTCCGACAGTGGCAAATGAGTTCTGCTGCAGTGCGTATAGCCGTGCCGCAGAGTGAAATGGCCAGATACAATGAATATGTACTTGGCGCGGTTAAAGAAATATATTCCTATTTCCCCGTAAATATGCGAGCTGCCATTGGCTTCTGCAGCTATATAACGCCTCAGCATGCAGCAAACTATCCCTGCTTCGGCATCATTTTCATGCCCCAGTCGGAGTCGGACTCTAAAACTCTTTTGCTTGACGGCAGCTCCATCGGCGCTTACGAAGCCATTCCACAGACCACGGGACTCAAACCCCTGGATCGTATGATCGAGTATATTCTTGGACTCAATGACCCCGGTGAGCGCAAACAGTTCCTGATGTCAGTCTATCAGACCGCCGAAGCCAAGACAAAAGGAAATGAATTCACGCCGATGGCGTATTGTCTCATGGGCGAGATTTTGCAGATGCTGGATGATAAGATCGGCGTTCAGGAGCTTATTCCGCTGTGGATTGCTTTTTCTGAAAACAAACAGAAATATCATCCCAATATTGCGGAGGAACTGGATCAGTATATAGACAAGAGGCTGACGACAGAGCAGCTGAAAATTTATATTGAACGAACGCTTGCTCCTAAGCCGACGCTTAAAGAGCTGATGGATCTGGAAAAGTCCCTTCTTCGGCTGAGTTCCGGCCGGAAAGAATGCATGCAGAGTCTCTGGGACGATTTGCAGAATCGACTTCGCAGGAACGCTTACCCGCCTGAAGCTGTATATAAAATGCTGTGTGCGGAAGAGCAGACGCTGACCGAAGTGCTGGGGCTAAAGGCAGTTAACCAGCTACGGGAAGAATGGGCACGCAAAGTTTCAGAAGAGCTCCGAAACCGGGAAATCCAGGAAATGCACCGGTTAAGCTCCCAGACCACCAATGTAAAGCAGCTGGATATTGAGTACAAAAACCGGATCGCGGCATTTTCAAAGGCCATCAGTCCCTATGCATCCGGGCCAATGAAGGACGAAATGTGTACCGCAGTTCAGAACGAGACTGATAAGTTGATACAGGAGCAGGCAATTATCACGCTTCAGAAACTGAACAGATATTCATTTCAGACCCAGACCGAAATCAAGAACGCGTTGACCACAATAGATGATCTACTAAGGGTTCTTCCCAAATCGGATTCTTCCTTGCCCATTGCCGAGCAGCTTCAAACAATGCAGCAGGGACTTCAGGCGAAAATGAATTCATCCCAGACAGTCAGCCGGGAACTGACAAGCGCAGTCAGCTCCGAAAAGAATTACTTTGCGGCATTAATGACGGTGGGCGAAAACATTTCCCGTCTTTCACCTGAGGATACGGCGAGGGTGAAGGAGCAGCTGAAAAAGTGCCGTCCGGTTACGCGCAGGACCTACCTGGCGGCTTTTAAGAACTATTTTGGCAGCAGCCTGTCCACTGCCGCTCTCCGCGACAAGACACCGTTTTTCAAGAATACCGTCACAGAGGATTTGACATCCTTTTACAGTCAGCCGCAGGAATTAACGTTTACAAATAAAGACACCGGCGCACTGCTGCGGGAACTGCATGCGCTTGAACACGAGGCTGAACTCCTTGGGGTAAAGACATCTCCGCGCATCATGCTGAGCAGAAACAGCGTGGAGGATGCAGAGACGGTTGAGCAGCTTTGCGCAATCCGCTGTTGGTCAAAGTCTTTGACTGCTCAAAAATTCACAGCCATTAGCGATCTTTTATTCCGAAAAGGTGTGTATCGAAAAGAGCAGCTTTCCGCGATCATAGACATGGCTTTGTCCCTTAATGCGGACCTTAAGATCCTGACGCAATCTGTCTTTGAGGGCTGCGTGCCTGATATGGACAAGGATGACTATCAAAGATTCGTTGATACACTCCGGGAGGCACTGGTCAAAAACGGAACCGTGAGCAGCAACGAGGTTGATGGCTGGATCTGTAAGACAGCCAAGACTTCGCTAATCAATGAGGAAGCAGCGAAAGTCGTCCATGACCTGAGGAGAAAAGAGCAAGAAAAAGAGAGACGGAAGAAGCTGTTCATTATCATCGCGGCAACAGCTGCGGCGGTTATCGTGGCTGGAACCGGAATTGCTCTTGTGATCCATTTTCTTGTCTCACCGGACAAACCGGCTGAAACTGTCATAACCATGGAAGATACTGTTCGGGAAGCTTTTCTTGGTGGTACTCAGTCTGGAGTATTTGATGTATCCCAGCGTAATCTGAGCAGCGAGGCAAGGCACGATCCTTCCGCGGCAGCAAGCGACGATCTGCATTACGTTGCACAATACTATACAGGAAGTGCAAGCAATCCGGAAAGCGGCGAGATGACGGCGGTTCTGCCACTTACTCCTGAGGAACTCAGCCGTCTCCGGCTTGAATACCTGAGCACGCTCAATCTGAGCGGAAACCAGGATCTGACCTCGCTGTCTGCTCTTGCAGGGTTAGAAGGCATTCAAAAGCTGATCCTTGATGACTGCACCGGTCTGCGGCCGGAAGCACTCAGGGAGCTGAAGAATGTTAGAGCGCTTGCGTTCCTGAGCCTTCGCAATATTCCTGAGGTCACAGAGGCACTTGTCTCTGAAGTTGCCAATCATAATAACCCTTCCTGCCTGGTGCGCTGGACTCAAAATGGACAGGAAATGTGCTTCCTAGATGGAAATGTCCTGCAGCTTAACGATTCCCAATGGACGATCTCAAATGCATCGGACCTGGAGCGACTTCGACCAATACTGAACGACCTGGATGGCTTGCGCAGCCTAAAGCTGACCGGAGCCGGGCTTACAGCTGAGGATCTTGCAATCGTGTGGGAGATGCAGGGCCTTGAAGCTCTTGACCTCTCAGAGGCTGAATTACGGGATGGGCAGATGGCGGCGTTGACCGCGAAGGAGAATCCGAGTATACCGCAGGGCTTGTGTGTACTTGCCTTGCCTGACAATAACGGCTTGGATGAGAAAACTGTCGAACAGCTGAAGACTGTGCTGCCGGACGGATGCTACATTGATCGGATCAGCAGCTCCGACGCTTCGCATGATATGGTGTCCCTGGCCGGTGAAAGCTACCCCCGCGACACGACGGAGCTTGATTTACACGGTCGACGTCTGAGCAGGACTGATCTGTTCATGATCTCCAGAATGGAGCACCTCACGACACTGAATCTTGCAAACACCGGTATTACAGAGCTTCCGGACATGTCGATGCTTACGGGACTGATCGTTCTGGATGCAAGCCAAAATGAGCTCGGCGAAGCGGATCTCAGCATGCTCAAGGAGCTCACGAGCCTGCAGGAACTGCGGCTTGCGGCTTGCGGCTTGAGCGATATCCCGGATCTGTTTTCATTGGAGAATCTCAAGCGGGTTGACTTGAGCTGGAATCCCCTCACATTTGATGGCTTATGCATTGGCAGCGAAAGAGGTTTTCGTCTCCGTTTACCGGAGGTACCGCTGCGTACGCTCTATCTAACCGGTTGCGGCATAAATACTTTGCCGTCCGTCTGGCCTGCACAGCTTGAAATATTGGATCTGAGCGGGAACAGCTTTGAGACAGCTGATCTGGGCGAATTGCGTTATCTCGTTTTTCTCAAAGAATTAAGCTTGTCGCGATGCGGACTGACTCGGATTGATCTCCGTACACTCGAATCGCTGCAACGCCTGGATCTGAGCGGTAATAATTTCGAGAAGCTGGACGTTGACGAATCCCTTCCTCACCAGACGTTAAAGGGACTTTCAATAGCGAACAATAAAGCCGAAGTGTTCGACCTTTCCGAATTGTCTTCCTTTAAGGAATTAACCTGGCTGGATTTGACCGGTATCAAGAATGCTCAATACGTTGTAGGCGAGGAACAGGCGGCATCTCAGGCGGAAATTGCTCGCTTTGCCTTGGATTCCATTCAGAGTCTGCGGGTATTGATTATTGAGGAAAACGAAGATCTTGGTGATGTGCAGGCTGATTATCCTGAATGCAGGATTCTGTATCATGCTCGCGAGGATACAGACTGGTGAGCGAGGCCTTTTGCCGATATGATTATTATAAAGGGAATAAAGAAGTCTGACAAGGGAAAGCAAACGGATGATGAGGACGACTGGGACGACTCGGACCTGGAACCAAAGCTAATCCCTGAAGCGGACCAGGACGACGAAGGTGACTGGGATAGTGAAGAGGAAAGCAGTCCGCGCACACGGAGGAGAAGGAGACCGCATACTTTCCTCTTCGCAGCGCTGCTTGCCGTGCTGCTATGCACTGTGTGTGCCACGGCATTGTGCTGGAAGATCAGCACTCGAGAGAAACCGCAGTCGGTTTCCGCCGTGCAGAATAATAACAGCGCTGTTCCGACTCCTGCTGCTTTGCCGGAGCTCAGGTCGCAGGAAGGTCTCACAGTCGAGCTTGACACAAACCAGAAACCTGCGGCTGAGCGTACATTTCTGTATTTCCGCTCCCTGCTTTCAACAGACGAGGCAAACCTGTATGATACGGTCTGTGCGAAGCTGACTGACGGAGAAATCCGGATAGATCATCTTTTTGCGCAGGATGCAGATCAGATATTGCGTGTAACGCGCTATGTACTGTTCGACCATCCGGAATTCTTCTGGCTGGGAAAGGGCGGCGGGTCCGTTACCTGGATCAGCCGTGGAAGCCAAATTGAAGGCAGTCTGGAGCTGAAGCCGCTTTTGGACGCTTCGAAGAGGGAGCTTGTCAGAAAACGGCTGGAAACCTTAAGCGCCCAGATCAAGCGAGACTTCGGCAAGGCGAGTGATTATGAAAAAGCGCTGGGGGTCTACGAGTATATTATTGACAACACCATTTATGACGGCAACTATGATGCACAGTCTCTCAGCGACATCATGCTGAATGGCCGGGGGGTATGTGCGGGCTATGCTTCCCTCACGCAATATCTGTTGCAGCAGCTTGGTATTCCATCCGTATATGTCAGCGGTACAGGGAATAGAGAGAGCCACGCCTGGAATATTGTTCAGCTTGACGGTGCGTGGTATCAGATGGATACTACCTGGGGTGACCCGGTTGGGCAGAATATCGGAGACGATCCAAACCAGACGAAAAGCTTCGCATATTTTTGCCTTACAGACGATGAAATGTATCTCAATCATACACCTGACAGCACCTATCTCTATCCCAGATGTACTGCTACTGCATGTAATTATTATGTCCATGAAGGACGGTTCACAGACTGTTACGACGAAGACTGGCTGCTTTTACTCATACGTCGTGACCAGGGAAAGGAAGTGGAATTCCGTTCTGCGTCGCGGCAGGTATTTGAAGAATATAAAAATTTGTTAGACAGTCAACGCTTTTTTATGATTCTGGAACCTGTTTATGGAAATGTGGGAGGTTGTACATACCATAAAGATGAACAAATGCGTATCCTTTCCGTTAGCTTGAAATAGAATTATGTGCCAATGAGGGAGCTGAAATTATGAGTAGACAGAAGAAAAACAGAAAATTCGACTTTGTAACGCTGCTTTTGTCGGTTTTAGCCGGTTTGCTGTGGGCATTCCTTGGCAGAATCCTGATCCAGCTTTTCTACTTACGCATGTGGACACCGCTTTTGATAGGGTTGTATTTCCTTGGCCTTGCGCTGATCTTGATCCTTGTGACATGGGTGTGCACCGTGATCAAGGGGAGATTGATGCCGGAAAGAAATTCTTATCCCAAGGCGTTTGCGCTGGCGTTGGCTATCTTTGTCCTTGCCGGGCTGTTTCAATGGATTTATTCACGGGATTTTCAAATTCATGATGCGCCCACCCGTGATACCTCGCTTATTTTCCTGGTTGACGATTCAGGTTCTATGATGCAGAATGATCCCAATGTCGTACGCGTTTCTGCAATAAAAGATTTACTGGCTGGCTGCGATCCGGACTTTCCTTATGCGGTATACGCTTTCACACAGGATATCAGACTTGTTTCGCTGATTCAGCCGGCTTCTGAAGCCGCAAGCAATCCGATGAAGATGAATAGCTATGGCTTGACGAATATTGCCGATGCGATTGCTTATGTAGCAAACGATATAGAGTCAGGTGTTCTGGAGGCCGGGGCACGACCGCACATTATCCTTATTACCGACGGAAGGCCTGAAGGGAAAAGCAATCACACGCTTTCGGACGCAATTCAGTGTGCCAGAAAAGTCAATGCCCGAATCAGCACGGTTGGTGTCGGAGATGAAATCGATCAGAGCTACCTGACTGATATCGCCATTAAAACAGGCGGCAACTGCGTTACATGTGCTACTATGTCAGAGCTGCTTTCAGGCATGACAAACGTTACAAAGCTTGAAACAACCACAAATTATCAACGCACGCTTCTAAATAAGCGAGAGTCCGTACAACCGGAATGGCTTTATTCCGCTATGAGAATACTGTTTCTGCTGATATTGGCTGTCCCGTTTATGCTTATCAAAACACTTCTTTTGCGTACAAACGACGTGGAAGCGAACGTCCTCGTCCCCAATCTGGTTTTGACACTGATCGGAGCGCTGAGCGTTGAGATAGCTATGAACCAATATCTGCTCCAATTATTCAATGAACCGGTTGTGCACAGCATTTTGTGCATAGGCTTTACGATCCTGATCGTCACAGAGCTTACCCGAAACGCGGGGAGGACGGATGATTGGGACGACCGGGTATCTGGATTCAGCAATAGAACAGATTCAAAAAGATTTCAAGCAAACGATGATGATTTTGACTGATTCCGCTATGCGATGATCATTATAGCGGCCTGTTAGAAAGCAAGCGTCACGCGGAACGAGTGTAAATTATACAACTCGTTTTGCGTGGTGCTTGTATAGTAATCGTCAAACCTAGTCACGTTCCTCCATTCCTGCCTTGCAGGACTCCGGAGCGTCCTGCGGTAGCAAAGCTTCAACAACAGCAATGACTCAGTTCGACTCTTCCGATAAATATGTCTACGCATTTAGTTTTGCTTTGGAACTTTCTTGTGAGTGTGAGCTAAGGCGCGGAAACAGTTTTCAAGCACAAAGCGCGCCTGCTGTATAATGACATCACAGGTCAAGACAAAGGAGGGAACACCAAATTAATAACATGAATCTGACAGCTTTCATGTACACCCGCAACGCCAGAGCGACTGTGCTTCTTTCCAAAATATAGGGGCAAGAGCTCCATCAGAAAGAAATGCAGAAAACTGCTTCGAGTTCTGCAATCGCCTAAAAAATATTTATTATACGAGGAGGAAATGATCATGACATTCAGAAAACTGCCCCAGAAATCCCGCATCCTTGCATTGCTGCTCTGCCTGGCAGGGCTTGTGAGCGTCCTGCTGTGCAGCACGGCGCAGGCGTTCGCTGCTGCCGCTCCGGACAAGAAGATCACCGGCGCTGTCCTGCCTGAACCAAAGTCCTTTTTCAACAACGAGATCAAATTCACAACAACGGTATCCGGCTTGTCCGAATTCGGCACAATGACTACCGGCGATTTCAAGTACAAGGATCTGGCGCTTGCCCAAGAGTACGTGCTGTGCATTGTAGATCATTACCCGTTTTCGCTGGACAGCAAGATCAAGAGCGACATGTCCAGCTTCAACTCCAGCTGGAACTGGTATACGGAGGGGTGTTTCTTCAATTACACAGGCAGTGATACAAAGAATGTGGGCAGCATCACGCTGTATCACTACAATAACGCCTCTGCCAACGCCTGTGTCGACTTCAATGTTGATCCTGGCAGCGATCTTGTCAGGCTCACGATTTACTATGGTGACAACATCAGCTTCCGCGACAACGGCTACAGGTGCTCCAAGGATCCCAATCCTGCCCCTACCCCGACACACAATCCAGACCCTTGCTACTTCTGCGGCGGGACAGGCGAGAAGGAATGCGATCGCTGCGGCGGACGCGGTCAGATTCAGGAGTACCAGACAACATATTCATTCGGCAAGAAGCAGCAGGTTTTGCAGTGGGTAGACTGCCCGAACTGTATGTTTGGCAAGGTTCCCTGCCCCTGGTGCAGTTGAGAATAATGAAAACGGAAACAAACAAGCGGCTGTCATAGCCAAGGGCAGACAGCAATGATAAAGACAGCAGCGGATCAGGAATTGCTTCCTGGTCCGCTGTTTAGATCAGCGACGAGACAATGACTTTTCAGTTAATGCATGGCAAAGGAGAGTTGTTCTATGACGGCGGTAGATATGCCAGGCAGAAAGATTCCTTAAAATATCCTTGACAAAAAATAAACTGCATGTTTTCATATTGTTGTGATTAAAGCCATCATTGAAAAAGACGTTTCCACCATCGGCCTCGGTATAGAGCACCGGGGCATCTGTACATGGATGCCTCGCAGCCTGCCGCCTCTTCGGAAGATCATCGTCAGATTCATTTCGTTCCCGTGGACAGACGGAAGACAGGGCAGAAGCCTGCAGCGACAAAATTCAGAAACGGATATACAGCTTGTAAAAGGCGGTGTCACATATGGAAAAAAATATGACACAATGGTATGAAGAGCTCGCAACGAATGAAGACATGACCATTGAACGGGCGGTTGCTTTTTTGGAAAGAGAAGCGCATCCCCGGTCTTTCTCAGAAATCATAGAGAAATTTTGCCCTGCGGACGATCCAAAGAAAATCCTGACCGCCGGCTTGAAAGAGAACCATCAGGACCTGGCGGCGGGCTCGGTGGAGAAGCGCGTTCGCGGGTGGTTTCAAGGAAAGCATGGTGTGGAGAAAAGCGACGCCGTTGAGCTATGCTATATCCTGGAGCTGGATTTGGAGCAGGCGGATGATTTCGTAGCGTTATTGGCTGAGGAGCGCTTTCACTGGCGGGACCCGGAGGAGATCATTGATATATTCGCTCTGGCACATCATTACAGCTATGCGCAGGCAAAAGCATTAAAGGAACAACTGCTCCCATGTCTGCCGCGGGAACAGGAAACACCCTCTCCAAAAGAAGAGATGTTTACCGCCCTCGTCAAACGGGACGTTCTCCGCCTTCGAAACGAGGAGGAACTGAAAAGCTTCCTGTTTGAGAACAGCGCGAGGCTTGGCAAATTGCACAACAACGCCTACCGCCTTTTCATCGACAGATTGGATCTTCTGGAATCTCCGCCGCCCGACTATATCGACGACAGCAAGACCGGCATGACGATTCGGGACATCCTGCTTGAATATATGTATATCGGAAACGTATCCCAGGCAAAGGAGAGGGCTCGAAAGACCAAAAAAGGCGAGCTGAGAGATGACGACGCATTCATCCTGTCAGCTGCGCAAAAAAATATCCTGAAGTATTGGCCTGATGAGACCACCTTATCGAAGATGAAAAGCCGTGCGATGGATGTCACAAGAAAAGTCCTCATCCTCCTGCTGCTGGCAACGGAGGAAGGCTTTCAGAGCGACCTTGACGAGGATGATTGGCTGTATGAGGAACCGGAAGAATACAGCCGGGAGGAGGCTTTTGCAGACATTTACGGGCGATTGAATCAAACGCTGCTGGACTGCGGGTTTTCCACACTGGATGCGCGTGTGCCGTTCGATTGGATGGTCTTGTACAGCATCTGCGTGGACGACATCTTTGACGCCGACCTGCGGATGCGAGGCTTGATTCGCAGGATGTTCCCCGAAGACGGAAACTGAATTCAAAAGCCGTGTCGATGGCCGCGTATACTGTAAGCACATCATAAGATAACTATATCATACAGTCTTCTGTCTGAAGGAGCTGACGCCTATGGATAATCGAATCCTTCTGAAACCCGGGACCCGGCTGCTGTTCCCGGGGATGTGCTGTACCGTACAATCTGTCATTGGCTGCGGTTCCAACGCGATCGTATATCTTGGCAGCTACCGGGATCACCAATTGCCGGAGCTTGAGCACCGCGTACTCATCAAAGAACTGTTCCCATTCCATCCGGAGGGCAAGGTCTTCCGAGAAGAAGACGACAGTATACGTTGGACGGATACTGCGGAAGCCTGGATGGAGATGCAAAGAGCAAGCTTTCAGCGCGGAAATGAGATTCACCTGCGGCTGCTGCATGAGCATCCCGAGAAAGTGGAAGCGAATCTCAACACCTATTCATATAACAACACGCTCTACGCAATTCTCGGATTTTCCGGAGGGCGGAGTCTCGACGATGAGCTCAATCACACAGGAACGGCTGTTATTCCGCTTGCACACCATGTCCGGCGGATTCTCGACGCACTCGATGCCTTGGCTGTGTTTCATGAAGCGGGGTTTCTGCATTTGGACATCAGCCCGGACAATATACTGCTGATCGGCGATGGCCGCGGCGAACGCGTTGCGCTGATCGATTACAACAGCGTCCATACGATGCGCGAGATTCAAGAGGGCGCCGCAGTCTATTTCAGTGAAAAAGAAGGCTATACCGCACCGGAGCTGCGCTCCCGCACGGTAAGCAGGATCGGTCCCGGCTCTGATCTGTATTCGCTTGCGGCGGTTTTTTATCGCTGTGTCGCCGGGGCAAAGCTCACCATTCTGGAAACCTCCCGAGCGACGGTCCCGGATTGCTCCGACAGCGCCTGCCTCAGAGACTTTCCCGAAACCGTGCAGAGCATGGTCCGGTGCATTCTGCGGCGCGGACTGGCTCACACGCCGGCACACAGGTACAGGAGCATCGCGGAGTTTCGTCGGGATCTGGAGGAGCTGCAGGATCGGATCGACGGAAAGGGCATTACGCACTGGGCACTCTGGGAGGCCGGGAAAATACGCGCCGCCCGTATTGTGCAGGCTAACCCCGCTCTCAATTACCTCCGGGACAGAGAACAGCTGTTTCCGATCCTCTGCCGGGATGAAGCAGGGAATAACACAAGCTTCGACACGGAGCTGCGGCAGATGACGATGCCGGGCGGGCAGTCTGTTCTGCTTACAGCGGGCGGCGGTGCGGGAAAAACCACCGCGTTGCTCTCTGCCGCTCTTTCACAGGAACCTTGCTACAGCAGCTCCAACCCCGCGATCTGCTACATGTCCCTTTATGGATGGAACAGCGATACCGGACACAGCGTGCAGGACATGCTGCTGCAGAGTCTGCGCTTCAAGCCCGAGACAAAAGACATGGAAAGCGCACGCCACGAGCTGCTGCAGCTCTTATCATCGCCGGCGCATACGCGATGGGGTGAACGCCCGAGGCTTCTGCTGCTGCTCGACGGCTTGAACGAGGCCTCCGGCGATATCGGCGCACTCATCCTTGAAATCCGCGAACTGGCTGCGCTTCCCGGTCTGCGGCTGTGTATCGCAGGGAGGAGCGACGCGGATATCCCCTCTTTGAAAAAACTGGCGCTCTGTCCACTGACGCAGGAGGAAAGCGCACGATATCTGCGTCAAAACGGTTTTTTAATGCCGGAGGGGGCTGAGGTTCAGGAGCTTTTAACCTCACCGCTTATGCTGTCCATGTTTGTCAGGGCTGCAAAGGAGAGCGGAAAACAGCCGGAAATACGGAATCGGGAGGACCTGCTGGGGATTTATTTTGACGCTCTGGCCGAGAGCAGCGTACGGGGGCAGGCCGCAGATACGGCCGTCTGGTGGCAGTTTCAAGCCGCCATTCAATTTGTGCTTCCGGAGCTTGCGCAGAAGATGCACGCAACAGGAGGCCCGGTTTCAGAACAGACTCTACTTCCAACGCTTGAACGATGCTGGCGCCTTTTGGGTAAACGCATTTTATTTGCGGGCTTTCCCAAATGGATCGGTCACATCTCTGAGATCCGCGGTAATGCAAAAGACGCCGAGGAATGGTATGGCATCATGGTCCACAGCATACTTTGGCGCCGGATGGGTTTACTTGTGCGCAATGAACAGGGAAACTACCGGCTGTTTCACAGCGTGATCGAGCCTGAGCTTCTGGCACGGCGGCAGCGGTATCAGCGTATATTTCGCCGGCACCGCCTCTGGAAAGCCGGTTTTCTTCTCACCGCAGCGCTGCTTCTGGCCTATCCATGCGAGCGCTGGCTGCTTCCGCTTGCGCGCGAGGCATTTGTGTCTGAGCCGCGAATCAAATATTACAGTACCTTCCAGGCGGAAAGTGTGCTGAGTTACGAGACGGTCGCACTTCTTGACGCGGCGAAGGAGAATCTCGCACTGCAGGCGCTTTTGACAACCATACAGGAAAGTCCTGAAAACAAGACGGCTGTCGCAAACGACATACGCTCGAGCCGAAAAATGATTTCAAACGCACAGCTGTCACAACCGGATGCTGCTTTGCTGCTTGCGCAGGGACTGCCTGCCGACGGCGTGATGCCGTGGTCAGGAAAAGCCCTGGATATGGATGCCTTTGAGACCCTGATCCGCTTCCCGAGCGAATGGGCGGTGAACTATGGTAAATGCCTGGATACCCTTGAGGGACTGCGGGAAAAGCCGGAAATCTGGGCTGCCTGCGGCGATGACTATGTGGACAAGCTCTCTCAAGCACTGCATTCCGATATATATCTGCTGCAAAAATACAAGGAGAGCCTGCTTGCACCGGAATACGCCGGGATGGGCGAAAGCGTGGATGACAGAAACAAGCTGCAGTATGACGAGGCTATGAAGCTGCTGGCTGGTACGCCGCCGCTGGCGATGGACACGCTGCAGACCTATGAATGGATACAAAAAACCAGTTGGAGCGCGGTACTTGCCAACCCGGCGAGGCTTTTGCTGGGAGAAAGTGTCACATAAGCCGATCTTCAAGCGACAGCAAAAACGATTCTGATAAAAAAGGAGAAATACAGCATGAAGAGAGTTATCGCAATAATCCTTACGCTCGTGATGGTCATGAGTCTTTTTCTTAGTGCCTCCCTGCCTGCATCAGCCGATTCCGGTGAAATAGACACTGCTAGGAAAAGAATGCTTACCATATGGACGGATTATATGTCTCGCAAAGAAATCCAATACACGGCGAGCCAGTGGACCTATACCTATATAAACGCTTTCGTGGAAAGCAGGGAATGGGCGGATCTCTCAGCGGCAAGATCTGTCTGCATCAGTGCCACAGAGACGCTCAAAGAGTTGAAAGACGGCGTTGGAAGCCTTCCCCTGCTCTCGACAGAAGAGATTGCGGTGCTCAACAGTGCCGAGATCGATAACTCCTATCTGAATCTCGAACTGAAAAACTATCCCAGAGAGCTTGATGATGTCTGCAGATTCTTTGAGGATGGACTGCGTGTTCGGCTTGAACGCCTCGACAGACTCTCCGAGAGTGATATGCGCATATTGAAAGACCTCGTCGCCTGGGATAAGCACCAGACGGAGGTCGAATGCGAGGCCCTCTGCAATGCCACAAACTATCTGCTTCTTACGAGCCAGAGTCCTGATATTGCGCGGGAGTATTGGGATGCGCTGCCGGAGAACTTTCCTGTCATCAGCGCCCACCGTATCGACTGGCTGGACACAGAGGAGACTGTTTACGCGGAGGCAGCCAAAATCAATGACCGCCTGGACGAAGTCGCGGGCGAAGACGCGCATTTAGAGGCCGAGAAGGCGGCGCAAAGCTTTGAAACGCCCGAGGCTGCCCGGGCAGTGCTCATCAAAAACTTTCCGCAGCTGCTTCCGTGCCCGGCCTGGTATAATCCCTCAGTAACGCTGATATACAACTTCTACGAGCGGGAGGACGGCACATTTGCCCTGCTTGATCTCAATGGCACACTGCCGCAGAAACCGGTCAACGTTTCAGCGTTTACCCGGAATGTGGCGGAGGCTGACTTTGACGCCTATCTTGAATTGCTCCGCGAGCAGGGCTTTGCGCCATATAAGGTCAACAAGGAATGGGTGATCTCATTGCCGGAGTATATGCTTATATTGGAATACAATGCGGGCGAGGTCAGCATGCAGTTTCTGAAAGAGGACATCACATTCGCACCGGAGTGGTTTATGCGTGCCGAATAAGAGCTACTTTGTCTTCGCAAAGACCGCCGCCATCGCTCGGTAAAGCAACCAGCAACACGGTTACCGGCCGAGGGAGATCACTGGAGCGACAGCGTGTGCGGTGTCGATAACCGCACGGTTCAGAGTAATATTCACCTGAGAAAGATACCGATAAGGAACAGAGAGAAACTGAGGTTGCCGAGAGAGAGGGGAAAGCTGTGAGCGAAAAAGAAAGAGCGATTGCCACAAGGGCAGATTGGGAAACCACAGAAATGCCGGAGAAACACTCGACATTTATTCTTGAGCGGGCATTCTCAGCCGATCAGATTGCGGCTCTGCGGCAAGGAAATATCCCCCAGGAGATGGAGGATAAGTGGTTTTGGTTTATGGAAGGCGATACGCTGTATGCTCACAGGAGCTGGACCGGTATATGCATTTACAGGATCGATTTCTCGTTTGCCGATAATCGACATAAGGTGACTGTGAACCGGGATCCGGAGCAGGTTCGTATAACAAGCGATGAAGAGTCTGAAAAAAACCTGAACAATTTGCTGGACTGGTGGTCGCAGCCGGATTACGATTACTATGGACAGTGGATATTTGAAACGGTGGATATGCTGAAGCAGGCGGGGAGAATCCCGAAAGACGCAAAGGATTACCGTAAAGAAGGCCTTGAACTGGAAGGGCAGGAAAAGTACGAAGAGGCGTTCTTGAAATATGAAGAAGCAGCGAAGATGGGCGACGCACCGTCCATGGTCTGTATTGCCAGAATGTATTTGTCAGGGGAGTTCCGACCTGTTGAATCTTCCAATTTGGCGAACCTGTTGATGCAGGGCGGAAGCATATTTCCTTGGAGCCTGCGCAGCGAAAAAGAACCGGATTATAAGAGCGGGTTTGAGTGGCTGATGAAGGCGGCAGAGCTTGGAAACGCGGTCGCATGTGAAGTCGCCGGCAGCATGCTGTGCAGCGGCACAGGCTGCGACGCCGATATTGAGAAAGGCATATGCTATCTGGAAAAGGCCCTGGCTAACGGACAGGAATCAGCCCGGAAGACGATCTGCCTGTATCGTCCGGACGGAAAAGTTCTTACGGATGCAGAATATGAGACTTGCCTGACTGCGTTTACAAAGGCAGCAGATGCCAAAGACGATAAAGCATATGAGCTTTACGCTACGCTGAAAAGCGGAACGCAGAAGCAGTTGGCGCGTCTGGGACATATCCTGATCGCGGCACAAAACATACAGCGAAACGGTTATGAAGATTTCAAGTACTCGACGGCACCGTCCGGTATCCCGCTGCTCCCGGTGGCATCAAAGCGCAGATCGTGGCGAACATTTCTGAGATTCAACCTGGATGCGTGGGAAGAAAAGTATCCGCTGATCGCGGTGTCGTCGGATATCCTTAATGTCAAAAGGCCTGGACTGCTGAACAATCTTCACCGCGCCAAAATTGTGGGAACAGCAAAGTACAGGTCTCCCGGCTTTGGCCGGCTGGACGAAGAAAAGGAAGCTGTACTGATTCGCTTAGGCGGGAGTGACACATTAAGCAAGGAGCAGATGAAAGAAGTCGTAGAGTCCTTCTCTTTGACAGATGAAGAATATCAGGGCGAGTCTGTCGCGTTCATGGTGGAATGCGGAGAAAAGGAATACAGCTTTGAAATTACCGGGATCAGAGATGATAAAGTTGAAGTGCTTTGGCGGTACACAATTGGTGGCAATGACCGTGTTCATGAGTATTTTGAGCCGCAACTGGTTTCAATGGAGATTGATCAATAATCCGTTTCAAATATGTGCTGCCGGACATAATGCATCCAAACAGTCAGGCTGAGCGTTTTTTTGTGCTGCCCTAGGCCGGGGGAATATACCTGTATGCCCGCGGCAATCCAACAGCCTGCGCGATTCAGGCAAAACATATGTACTGTATGGAATGAACAGAGAAAACCAACGAGGTGACCGATCATGAACGAAACTCTTTTTCATACTTTTCAGATGGAAAAGCCTATTATCGGGATGCTGCATCTGAACGGCTTCACACCTGATCGCGTTCATGAATGGGCAAAGCGGGAGATCGAGCAGATGTACAGCAATAGCGTAGACGCTGTACTGGCGGAGGACTATTTCGGGATGCCGGACGACGTGGAGTGGGCGCTGGACTACCTCCACAGCCAGTACCCCGACTGTGTCTACGGTGTCAACCTGCTCAGCAATCCGGATAAGGGCTTTCAGCTGGCAAAGCAGTATGGCGCGGCATTCCTGCAAATAGATTCGGTCTGTGGTCACCTGCAGCCGGGCCGCCACTTGAAAGGACATGACAAGCCGAATCTTTATCAGAAAACCTGTGACGGAGATTTTGCAGAACATCTCAATGTCCTGCGTACACAATACCCGGTATTCCTGCTCGGCGGTGTGCGCTTTAAGTACCAGCCGGTTCGCTCACGCCGCAGTGTAGAGCAGGATTTGCGACTTGGAAAAGAACGCTGTGATGCGGTTGTCGTGACCGGAGTGGGAACCGGAATCAGCACGGAACAGGAGAAAATCCGGCTCTTCCGGGAAACGCTGGGTGATTTTCCACTGATTGTCGGTGCAGGTATGACAGAAGAAAACTGCCGGGAACAGCTTGCTATCGCCGACGGCGCAATTATTGGAACCTGGTTTAAACGTGATGGGATCACGGAGGCACCCGTCGACCCGGAGCGGGTCAGACGCTTTATGCAGATCGTAAGGGAAGTGCGGGCGGAAAACCCGCTTGCATGATAAAGATATCGTGTCGGGAGCATGAGTCGAATGGATGAATTGCGGGAACGTTATGACATCAAAACAGCATCGGCCTGGATACTCGGTCATGCAAGAGCGAGCGGCGTGCCGGCTTTGCCGGATGAACTGCGGAGCAGGACTGCGCACGACTGCACGGACAATGAGCTGCTGCGGATCGTTGAGGCCGGCCAGGATGCAGGTTTAAAGCTTTACCCATTCAAAACCGGGACACAGACATTGGCCCGCTCGCGCAGGGTAATGGGCTTTCTACGCTCCGTGCAGTTTGAGACAATGCTGGATGTGGGCAGCGGGCGGGGCGTTTTCCTTATCCCGTTCATGAAGGAGTTCCCGCGGGTTCAGGTGACTTCCCTTGATTTGCTGGAAAAACGAGTTGCATTTCTCAATGAGCTGGCCGATGGCGGATTCCGGCAGCTTCACGCAGAGCAGAAGAACATCTGCGATCAGCCTTTCCCTGCAAACAGCTTTGACGTGGTTACCATGCTGGAGGTGCTGGAGCATATCCCGGAGGTGGACAGAGCCGTCGCGGCAGCGGTCAGAATGGCAAAGCAGTACGTCGTTGTGACCGTTCCTTCCAAACCGGACGATAATCCGGAACATATCCATCTGCTGACAAAGGAGAAACTGACGCAGCTTTTTAGCGCCGCAGGCTGCACGAAGCTGCACTTTGACGGGGTGGAGGGCCATCTTTTCATGGTGGCAAGCGTATAGCTTGAGAAGAATACCCGAATAACGACAAACAAAGTGGAGAGGAAGGGAAAAAAGAATGGGGCTGTTTGAAAAACTGTTTGGAAAAAGCCAGATATCTGACACTGTAAAACAAGGCACGGAAGTAAAAGCGGCTGCGCCGGAATCGTCATCTGCGCATAAGGGAAGGGAGCATCCGGGCTCTCAGAATGTAATCGAGTCGATGCTGACGATGGCAAACCTTGCGGCAGAGGCTGGTGATTACCCGCATGCTGTCGATGGCTATAAAAATATTTTGAAGCTTGAGCCGAACACAACCGCCCAGTATAACCTTGGCAGTCTGTATGCGCAGGGCAAGGGAGTCGAGCAGAATTATATGGAGGGGGCCTATTGGTTCCATCAGGCTGAGCGGAACGGAGATGAGCAGGCCGGTAAGCTGTGTAAGAAGTGCACGCTGGATTATGTACATCAGGATTTTGACAGGAAAACGCCGGAACAGCTGTACGATGATATGGTGCGGTTTATCAGGCATGTCTGCCCGGAAAGTACGGATGTGAATCTTGAGGCCGTCAGGAAGCTGTACGCCATTGCGGGGAATCACTTCAACAAGAAAGAGTACGGCGCAGCCGCAAAGCTTTTCCGCGCAGCCGCCGAATTCGGAAACGACGGGTATTCCCAGAACTATCTGGCGGTGCTCTATAACGCAGGCGCCGGGCTTGAACAGAATGATCTCGCCTCCTTGTACTGGTTTGACAAGGCCGTGGATAACGGAGCGGCCGATCTGGCTCAGAAGGACCGGGATGGACTTCTGAATGCCTATCGGACAAACCTCTCACCGCAAGAGTTTTATGAGCAGATGATGATGCTCTCCGGCTGGTGCAGTACAGGAAGCCCGGATGTTCCCAAGGATGCCGATAAGGCAGCCTGCTGGCGAAAAATCGCCGAAGCCGGAACCGGAGAAACACGCAGGGCAAACAGGTGATCGGTCATGGACAACGTACCGATAAAAAAATACCCCCGCACCCCGCACCTCGAGGGCTCGCGCCTCCAGCCGGGAGACGAGGACCTGAGCCAGATCCCGTTTGAGGCAATCAAAGAGAGACATCTTGTCATCGAGGAGAAGTGTGACGGGGCCAATTCCGCCATTTCCTTTGACCAAAACGGCGAACTCCTCCTGCAAAGCCGTGGTCACTATCTGACAGGCGGCTACCGGGAGCGGCACTATAACCTCATGAAGCAGTGGGCCATGATCCACAGGGACGTGTTTTACCGTGTGCTCGGTGCGCGTTATATCATGTATGGCGAGTGGATGTACGCCAAGCATACGGTGTTTTATGATGCCCTGCCGCATTTCTTTCTGGAATTTGACATTCTCGACCGTGAGACCGGTTTCTTCCTGGACACCCCAACGCGCCATGCTATGCTTGCGGACCTGCCGGTCGTTTCCGTGCCGGTACTGGGTGAAGGTACATATCAGAAAAAGGAAGAGCTGCTCAAGCTTTTGGGACAGTCCCTCTATGTGAGCGGAAAT
>Ga0310697_10001155_pt1 | contig 32036 bp, 29 predicted proteins | sample 172DNAGHGlowgp2_FD_203883 | JGI IMG/M metagenome (GOLD analysis project Ga0310697, IMG submission 203883) | Sheep rumen microbial communities from Palmerston North, Manawatu-Wanganui, New Zealand - 1728 DNA GHGlow gp2 (v2) (version 2) | ecosystem: Host-associated > Mammals > Digestive system >... | reverse complement strand
CGGGCGTGCATGGGGAATTGCTTTTTAATCGAGACGATAACGCAGTCATGAAAGACTCCTTCGATCGGCATGTTGATATCGACGATTTCAGGCAGGAGCTGTTGCAAAAGCGGCAGGAAAATTCTTTCGGTCGCCTTCGCCATGTAACAATCTTCCATGGGCGGCTTGCCCACAACGGTCGCCGAGTAAATGGGATTCTTGCGATGAGTAATGCACGTGACGTGGAAGACGGGATAATCGTCCGCGAGCGAGTAGTAGCCCGTGTGGTCGCCGAAAGGTCCTTCGCGGCGCAGTTCGTCGGTCGCAACGTAGCCCTCCAAAATAATTTCGGCGGTCGCGGGGACTTCAAGGTCGACGGTCTTGCATTTGGTCAGCTCAACGGATTTTTTCCTAAGGAAACCCGCGAAAACCATTTCGTCAACGTCGCGTGGAAGCGGAGCGGTTGCGGCGTATGTGACGACGGGATCGGTGCCGATTGCAACCGCCGCCTCAATCCTGTTCGCGCCGAGGGTTTTGGCGTCGCGGAAATTTTCTGCGCCGTTCTTGTGGATGTGCCAATGCATACCCGTCGTCCGTGCGTCGTATTTCTGCAGGCGATACATGCCGACGTTGCGCTTGCCGGTCGCGGGATTTTTCGTGAAGACCAGCGGTAACGTCACGAACGCCCCGCCGTCTTGCGGCCAACACTTTAGTATCGGGATTTTGTCAAGCGAAGGGTTGACTTCGACGACTTCTTGACAGGGCGCGTTCCTGACGTATTTCGGAAAGTTAATCGCCTTGTGCGCGGTCGACACGATTGAAAAAATGTTGGAGCGGTTCTTGAACGACAGATAAGGCAACTTCATGATTTCGCGAATGTCGTCCGCCGCGTCGTCGAGTTTCTCCACGCCCAACGCCAAAGCCATGCGCTCATAGCTGCCGAACGCGTTCATGAGGACGGGCATATCGTAACCGCGCACGTTTTCAAACAGCAGGGCGACGTTGCGATTGTCTCTGAACTTCGACACGCGGTCGGTAATTTCGGTTATCTCAAGCTCGGCGTCGACGGGAACTTTTATGCGCTTGAGCAAGCCGCGTCGTTCCAATTCATCAATGAATTCGCGCAAATCTCTGTAAGCCAAGGCGTCATCTCCTTTATTTTGCGGAACCGACGTATTCGCCCGTGCCGTTTTTAATCTGCAGATACTGACCTTCGGTGACCGTCGCGTAAAATTGTCCGCCCTCGTTCGTGTAATGATTGCCAACGTAATTGCGGCGCGTGTCTCGCGTCAAGGCGACGTAACCGCCCGCGTCCAAAAGGATTTTGTATTCGCCCGCAGGCAAATCGACGCCGACTTTGAACTGACCGTTGGCGAAATAAAATTCTGCCAAAAACATTTTCATTGTCGTCACCTTTTAAGGATGTACTTGACGACAAGATAACCTACCTCATACAGCAAAATGACGGGTATCGCCACCGCGATTTGCGTTATCACGTCGGGCGAAGTAACCAGCGCGCCGATGACGAACGAGAAGAAAATTACATAGCGACGATACTTGCCCAGCTTCTCGCTCGTAAGGATGCCAAGCTTGCCCAAAACGATTATCACCAGCGGCAACTCGAACACGAACCCGAACGGCAACACGAACAGTATCACGAACTCGAAGTAACTGCCGAACGAGAACAGCGACTGCAGAGCTTCCGACTCCTCGCCGAAACCCATGAAAAATTTCAGCGCGACCGGCAAGATAAGGAAAAACGAAAACGCAAGCCCCGTGAAGAACAGCGCAACCGACGACGGCACCAAGATTCCCAAAATAGCGCGTTCGCCTCTGGTAAGCGCGGGCAAAAAAAATCTCCACGCGTGATAAAAAATTATCGGCAAAGCGATTAAAAATCCCGCCGCTATGTCGATTTTCAGATATGTGAAGAACGCCTCGCCGGGGCGCATGTAATACAACTTGCCGACGGGCAACGTTAAATACGCCGTGATTTCGTCCAAGAACAGATACGCGACGCAACTGCCGAACGCTATCGCAAGCAACGATTTGATTATCCGCGAACGCAACTCCTCAAGGTGCGCCGTCAAACTCATGGTGCCGTCGTCTTCGGCGGGAACCGTGTCTTGCTCGTCCTGCGCGGCGTTTTTATCGGGCTCGCTCATTTTTTCTCAGCGTCAAGTTTTTTTTGCTCGGTCACGTCAACGGTCTTTGCGTCTTCGGAATTCGCCTGCTTGAATTCCTTGATGCTTTGCCCCAACGCTTTGCCGACGCCCGGCAGCTTGCCCGGCCCGAAGACGACCAAGCCGATTATCAAAATCAAAATGAGTTCGGGGACTCCGATACCAAACATGTGAATCACTGCTCCTTACATTTGATTAAGTGTCATTAAATTATCGCGGACAATCGTGGCGACGGCGCGACCTTTGAGTTCGCGACCGACGAACGGCGAATGACTGCCGCGCGTGTAGAAATTTTTCGCGTCGACCGTCCAAGCAAGCTCGGTGTCGATAATCGTGACGTCAGCCGCCGCGCCGACCGACAACCTTCCCGCGTCAAGCCCGAAAACCTGCGCGGGTTCGGCTGTCATTTTACTTATCAGCGTACGCAAGTCAACCTTACCCGTGTGATAAAGTTCGGTAAGCAGGACGCCGACGCTCGTTTCAAGTCCGGGGAAGCCGCTCGGCGCGTAAATGTATTCGCGATCCTTTTCTTCGGGCGCGTGCGGCGAATGGTCTGTTACAATCGCGTCAATCGTGCCGTCAAGCAAGCCCGCCAAACAAGCGTCGCAATCGGCTTGCGTGCGGAGCGGCGGATTAATTTTCGTCGAAGCGTCGGCGGGATTAACCAAGTCGTCCGTCATCGTTAAGTGTTGCGGCGTGACTTCGGCAGTGACTTTGACGCCGCGCCGTTTGCCCTCGCGAACAATGTCGACCGCCCGCGCAGAGCTGATGTGTGCAATGTGGACGCGCCCGCCCGTGTATTCGGCAAGGAGCACGTCGCGCGCAACCGCAATGTCTTCGGCGACCGTCGGGCGACCTTTGAGCCCAAGCAGTGCGGAGCGTTTGCCCTCGTTCATGACGCCGCCCTTGACAAGTTCGGTTTCCTCTTCGTGGCAAATGATAACCTTGCCCGTGCCGTGCAGATAGTCCAACGCGTTGAGGAAAATTTTTGCGTTGGCGTCGAAGTGTCCGTCGTCGCTGAAGGCTGCCGCGCCCGCCGCAATCATGTCGCGCATTTCGGCGAGTTCCTGCCCTTGCTGCCCCTTCGTGACTGCGCCGATGATTTTTATGTTGACAAGCCCGACGTCTTCGGCACGCTTAACCATTGCGCGAACAAGAGCCGCGTTGTCGACAACGGGCGACGTGTTGGGCATGGTGGCGACCGTAGTGAAGCCGCCCGCCGCAGCCGCCTTTGCGCCGCTCAAAAAATCTTCCTTAGCCTCCTGCCCCGGTTCGCGAAGGTGAACGTGCATATCAATCAAGCCGGGCGTGACGACCTTGCCCGTCGCGTCGTATTCAATCTGCGCGGGATAATCGATGTCGGGCGCGACCTTTGCAATCTTGCCGTCGACAATCAGTACGTCCGCCGCGCCGTCGAAGTCGTTGGCAGGGTCAAGCACGCGCCCGCCGCGAATCAACAGCGACCGGAATTTATTTTGGAACTGCCACGTTTGATTCATGAGTTCGCGCCTCCGTTCAGTGTCAAGTCAAGCAAAGCCATGCGAATCGCCACGCCGTTTTGAACTTGGTCGTGAATCGCCGACTGTTCGCAGTAGGTGACCTCCGACGAAATTTCAAGCCCCTTGTTTTGCGGGCCGGGGTGCAGGATAAGCACGTCGTCCGCCGCGAGTTTCAAGCGTTCGTCGTTAATGCCGAAGACCCGCGCATATTCCCGCGTCGAAGGGAAAAGCCCCGCCTGTTGCCGCTCAAGCTGAATGCGCAGGACGTTAATCACGTCGACGCCCGCAATCGCGTCTTCAAGGCTTTCGTGCACCGTCACGCCGTCGAAGTCGAAAAACCTCGGCAACAACGTCTTGAAGCCGGCAAGACGAACTTCCATGCCCATGCGCGTCATTGCGTACACGTCGGAGCGGGCAACGCGGCTGTGGAGAATGTCGCCGACGATAGCGACCTTCAAGCCCGCGAGCCGTCCTTTGCGCTGTTCGATCGTGAACAAATCCAACAGTGCTTGCGAGGGGTGCGCGTGAGCCCCGTCGCCGGCGTTGATTATAACGGGCTTGACGACCTGCGTCGCGAAATCCGCCGCGCCTTCCGCCTTGTGCCGCATGACAATCGCATCGACGCCCATAGCCTCAATCGTGCGGAGCGTGTCGCGAAGACTTTCGCCCTTGACGATGGAACTGGTGCCGCTGTTTATGCTTACCACGTCCGCGCCGAGATACTTGCCCGCCAGCTCAAAGGAAGTCCTCGTTCGCGTCGACGGCTCGTAGAACAGATTGACAATCGCCTTGCCGCGCAGGTTGGATAATTTTTTTTCGCCGCCGCGCCGGATGATTTGCTTGAACTTATACGCCGCGTCGAGTACCGAACGAATTTCCTCCGCCGAAAAATTTTCCAACGCCACGACGCTTTTGCCGAACAAACTTGCAGAAATTTTTTCCATAAACTTGTTCCTTTCCAAAAATCACGGCAAAGCCGCAATGTAGTCAATCGGCCAGAAAATCAATGCCGCCTTGCCCTTGACGAGTTCAAGCGGCACGAAGCCCACGTCGGGGAAGCGCGAATCCAAAGAGTTGCGCCGATTGTCACCGCAAACGAACAGCGTCCCTTCGGGCACGGTCTGCTTAGGATATTCAGTGCGCGTCTTTTCGGAAATGTAATCCTCGTTGACAAGCGCGTCGTTGACGAAAACGTGACCGTCCTTAATCTCGATGGTGTCGCCGCCGGTGGCAATCACGCGCTTGATAAAGTCGCGGCTATGGTCTCGCGGGTAGCGGAAGATGACGACCTCGCCGCGCAGCGGGTTGCGCCAATGATAAATGAATTTATTGACGACAAGCCGCTCGCCGTCTTGCAATGTCGGTTGCATACTGGGTCCGTCGACAACGTACAGCTCGACGATAAAATAGCGAATCAGCAAGGCAACCACGATCGCCGACGTGATTGAAACAATCCAACTCTTTACCTCTTGACCGGTTATAGAATCCATAAAAATCTCCTCGCGAATTGCTTTTGATATTGATTGAAATTTTATTCTGCCAACGCCGCAATTTTCCTGCCGATTTTTAGCGTCTGACGTTAAGGGCAACAAAAAAGCACGGGGCTTTTTTACCCGTGCTCCGTGTTCAGGATTTAAACGACACGCCGGCGCATTGCTCGTTCGTTTGCTTGTCAATGTAACTGCGCAAATCCTCCGCCGAAATTTTTTCCTGCGACTCGACGGGCTCCGCGCTTGATTGCGGAATATTTTGTTCGGACTCGGAATTTGTTTCGGGCGGTACGGCACTCGGCGGCGTCGACTGCGCGGGCGGTTGATAGACTTTAACTTTGAATTTGGTCTTCTTCGGCGTCGGCGAAGTTTTTTCGGCGGGCGGTGCGTCGTCTGTCAGCGCGAACGTCGATAAACCCGCCAACAAAAAAATTTTCCCTCCGTCGAAAGTCAAACGGCAGGCGTCGACTTCCAAAGTGAAATTCTCCTGCGTCGGTTCGTCGCGATAAGTAGCGAAAAATTTTTTCAGCTCCGACCGCAACCAAGTCGAATGTTCCGCTTGCTTGAAAATCTGCGCGGCACTGCGCAAGTGTTTCAGAATTTGCCGTTCGTCTTCGGGGCAAATAAAGCAGGCGTCAAGCTCGTCGACAGCCGTCTCCGCCTCGAACCAATCCCAATACGCCCAATGATCTTTAGCCGAATGAAATTTGTCGCCGTGCGGCTTGAGCAATCGACAGCGAATTTGCTCGCCGACGCCCGTAACCTCATACGAAAAAATTTTTCCCGCGCCAATCTCGATTATGTATCTGCTCAAAGTCGTTCCCTCCTTAACTCGTTGTCAAGCCGTTCAAATTCGCGATCTGTCGAAGATTTTTTCCGCTTGACATCTTGACAAAGTTGTTCCGTTTCGGCTCGCTTCGACGACAAAAAATTTTTCCGCTCCGTCTGTTTTGTCGAAACGCCGCGCATGAAATTCGTTTCCGTCGGCAAAGGCAACGACCGTTTAAGCTCGCGGACAGTCACACCGCGCCGAATTCGTTCTGCCTCGCTTTTCACGTCGGCAATCTTGATGTCAAGCAGTTGTTTGCCCGTCTTTATCGAATCCAAAACAGCTTTCGTATTCGTAACTTTATTCATGATGTCACCCGCTCACTTGCCCTCAAGGAACTTGCCGGCATTGGCATCGCGCTCGATTTGTTTTGAAATGTCTTCCGTCAATTCGTTCCCGTAAGTTTCTTCAATGCTCTTGACGGTATCCGCAGTCACGCCGTGAATATCCGCCAATGCCGTATCATCGCGGCTCGCCATGCGCATGACGCCAAGCCGTTCGTAAAGCGCGTCGTCGTCTTTTTCGGGGTAATACTTCCGCAACGACGCAAGCAGGGCGTCTTCAATTTTGATGTTTTCGTCGCGGCTGAGCTTGCCTTTGAAATAATCGCTGACGTAAACGGTATCGCTACCCAACGCTTTGAACGCGTCAACAATCGCCAAAATCTCGTTGGTCTCCATGCGGCTGCGTCCGATTTCAAACAGGAAGTCTTCGGGCATTTTGATACCCATGCGACCTTCAAGCCCGTTGGTCAATTCCATTGCGCCGAGAATCATGTAGCGTTCGCGATTTTCTTCAAGCTTGCGGCGGTCAATCTTGTCGTCGGGGATTTGCTCCTTCAAGTAGGCGTAATATTCTTCAAACGTCTTGAAGTCTTCTTGCCGCTTCCAGTCGTCGTGTTCCTGCGCCTCTTCGACGCGATAACCGACCTCTTCGACTTTTTCGCGCTCTTCGATGAGACCGAGCTTTTTGGCAAGGTATTCAATCGCCTTCGTCACGAAATGAATGACCAGTTGCTGAATAATCGGACCGAGAATCGGACCAAGCGGACCAAGCGGCAAAGTCGCAACCAAGCCGACAAACGACGCCGCCTTCGACGCGATGCCCGCAACCAAGCCGACAGCTTTGCTCGCGAAGGACGAAAGCGCACTGCCTACGCCGCGAACAACGCTGCTTACCACGGAGCACGCGGCTCTGATGCCCGAACTTATCGCGCTGCCTATGCCGCTGAAAAAACTGCCCCAGCCCATGATGTTGCCTCCTTACGAAAGACGCGTGATGTTGTTGTTAATGACGCTCATTGTAACGTCGTCGTCGCAGATGATTTTGTCCAACACTTCGCGCAGAAAATTTTCGCGTTCGTCGTTCGCGTCCGAATAGGCGTTGGCGCAAAGGTAAGTTGCAACCACTTCGCCGCCGAAAGTTTTTGCCGCGTCGCGAATCGCCGCCGTGAAGTCCGCAAATTTTTTCACGTCTTCGGGTTTGGAACGCTCGCCCGCCGAACCGCGATTCAAATATTCAAGATAAGGCTTAAGGAATTTGTCGCCGCTCTGCATCAGTTCAAGGTAGCGCGTCAAAATTTCTTCGTCAACGTCGTTCAAACGCTCGACGCCGCGCAGAATCCCGCGCCGCAAATTTTCGGGCTCAAGATAATATTGCAACGCCGTCCGCCGAATGTCAACGTTGTCGACTTCCCTGCGCTCCGAAGAAACTTTTTCGGCAACCTGCAACTGAATAGCCTTCGTCCAGCCCTGCGAAAACATGACGGCGCGCCCCGGCGTCAAATTCGACAGGAAAGATTTTTGCTCGTCACTCAAAGCCATCGTGTTGCCGACGGCGTCCTTGTCGTCCTGCGCGAACAGCTTATGAATAATTTTCGTGTTGGTGTTCTTCAAAACTTCGGGCGTCATCTTGTCGGGGATTTGGTCGACGATAATCAAGCACTCGCCGTATTTGCGCACCTCGGCAAGCATGTCCGTGAAGACCTCGACGCCCTGTTTCTTGTTAAGGTTGTCGCCGGGCACGTAGCGGCTCAAAAGCCTGTGCGCCTCCTCGACAAGCGTGATGTGGCGAAAAGTTTTGTTGACCGCGTGACAGTACTTCACCGCCTGCAAAAGGTTGGTGAGGATAAAGCCCATGAGCAACGACTTTTCCGAACTCGAACGAATTTCTTCAAGCTCAATGACGACGCGCCGCTTGACCAACGAAAGAAAATTTATCGAACGCGCCGTGTTGAACATTTGCCCTTTCGCGCCGACAAGCAAGCCTTCAAGCCGCGCATTAATCGAACCGAGATAATCGTTCTTCAAGCGTTCGTCGAAGCCCTGCGCCTGCGTGATTTCCCGCGTCGCCTTGACGAAATCGGACAGCGTTGGGAAGGCGTAAACGCCGTCGGCAAACGGGTCGCCGCTCTGCCAAGTGTTCGTGCCGATATGCCAGCCTTTGTTTTCGTAAGCGCGATAAATCGCCGCCTCCAAAATCTGCGGAATCGCCGCCTCCATTGCGAACGAAGCCTCGAAAGTCGCCTTGAGCATATCTGCGCGGGCTGAAATTTTTTCGCCGGGGAAAAGTTCAAACGGATTGAGGAAAAACGGCGCGGCATCGGGCAAACCTGGCGTGAAGAACAGCAAATCGGGACAAGCGTCTTTCAGCGAACGGTATTCGGTCTTCGCGGGCTCGATAACCAAGAACGCGCCGCCCCAGCCCGTCAAAATGTTTTGGCAGGTCGTCGTTTTGCCGCTGCCCGTGACGCCCGAAATGAACGCGTGCTTGTCGAAGTCCTGCTTGTTCAGGCAGACGGGAATATTTTTTTTGACTTCGCCGCTCTGAACCAAGTGACCAAGCTCAAGCGCATCGTCAGCGGGGACGGGCTCGACGTTCAAGCCGAATTCAACTTCCTCGCGCAGTCGCAAGCCGATAACTTCTTTCTGCGGAAGACCCGCCAAAAGTCCAAGCTCCTTCGCCGAAAGCCAACTGCCGCAGTATGAAAGATTCTTCCGTTCGTGACGCGACAAGCCCGCCGCCGGGAAAGTCGCATCGTCGCCGCGCAGAGCCGCAGGGATTTGCAAATTCTTCAGCGCGTGAACGCAATCGCCGTCGCCTTTGCTGTCGGTCAAGTCGTGAAACGTCAACGCGGATTTGTTGCCCGCCGCGCCGCTGTAAAGTGAAATCGCCATGTTTGCAAGCCGATAAAGCGTCGTGCGCTTTCCGGCGAAGAGATACGAACAACATAAAAAAATTCCCTTGCCGCGCCCGTGATCAAGTCTCGGCATCAAAACCTTGTCGATATAATTCAGCCAATCGACGGCGGATTTTGATTCGCTCTCAATCTGTTCGCTCAGGGAAAAATTTTCGCTCGTTACGTCGGTTCGCGCTCGCGTCAAGTTCGCGGAAATATTTTTGGAACGGCTTTCGGTCGTGTCGTTGCGGAAGGATTTACTCTTGCTGAAAGAGTTTGAAGTCGATTTGCTCGTCGACGCGCTCACGGATGTTGATGTGCCGGTTTGGTGTTGGAAAGAAGTCCCGTCGCTTTTGCTGTTGTCGGCGGTCGTGGAATCCCTGTCGCCTTCGCGCTTGCTGTAGCTTTTGCCGTCGGAGTGTTGGTCGTTGGTCGAATTGTTTTCGGAGGCTTGCACTTGATTTGATTCGTCGCGGCGTTCGTCGTTGTTGGTGGTGTCGCTCTCGGAATAGCTTTCGGAGTCGCTGCGTTGCGCGGAGTCGCCGGTTTGCTTGGCGTAGGAAAAATTTTTGCCCTCGTTGCGATTTTTGCCGCTGCCTGTCGAACGCTGAATGGTATGGCGGGCAACGGGCATAAGCGCGTCGCTCAGCTCGAAAAGGTTGCGTTCAAGCTCGTCGGTCTCGGCGTCGGTGTAGGGCGTGGCGATAACCGCGAACCCGAATTCGTCGCCCTGCATTACGTCAATCAAGCGGTCGGCACCTTGAAAATTTTCGTTTTTCTCGTCGACGCTCGGAACGCCCTCCAACATGCCGAAGCTCGCCGCGTTTTGGATTTTGTCAAGGATGGCGCGTTTGTCGTTCAGCTTGACTTCGGAAACTTTGGAGCCGCGAAAATTCCCGATCATGCTCGGCATTAAAATATCTTGTTCCAAGTCGTGGACGCTGAACGGCATTTTGTGATTCGGATAAGCTTTGTCGCGCGCCGCCCCGAAATAAAATTTGACGCCCGACGCGTCGCCCAATATCAAGTAAATGAAACTTACGCCTTCCATGCCGCGCAGGGTGCCGAGAATGTTTTCAATCGCCTCTTTGCGGGGAGCCTTTTCCTCGAACGTGACTTCCTCAATTTGGAACAGGTAGACTTCGTTCAGCGCAAGCGAAATATCTTTGCCGACCCACTCGTTGCCTTTGTCAAGCAAGCGGCGATTCGATCGTGCATTTAAATAGCGCAAAACTTCGCGTCCGCGCTGCAATTTTTGTTCAAACGCCTTGTCGTCCATGTTGAGCCCTCACAACGTCTGATTATAAATTTTGCCTTTGAAGTCGCTCTCGAAATCCTCGGCGCGTCCGACAGCGTATTCAATCTCGTTCGGCGCAACCTTGCGGACGTAAACGCCAACATCGTCGTCATCGCTCGTGTCGCCATCGTCAATCAGGCAGTGCACCATTGAAACTTCCGCAGTCGTCATTTTGCCTTGCAGGGAGCGCGGAGCCGCCGTGTAGTAAAGCTCGAATTCGGGTTCGTCGGCAACCGTGAAGTAAACCCATTCGCCGTAGCTGATGTCGCGCCCGATTCGCACCGTGAACGTGTTGCCGTCGTTGCCCGCGTCGCCGAGGAAGTATTGGAAATTAACTTCGCCGCTCGCGTCGACGTTGCGGTTGACGATCTTAACGTCCTTGCCGCCGCGTCTACACCTGAGCAACCCGAACGCCACGCCGGTCTTGCCCGTGCGCTGTCTGTCCAATTTCATGATGTTGACGGCTTTTTTATCGGCGACGGGCTTTTTATCGTCGGCAGGTTTGGCTTTGCCGTTGTCAACCTTGAACGGAGCTTCGGGCTTGTCTTCCAAGTCAAAGCCAAGCGGCATGTGCAAAACGAAAGCCCCGCTCGCGTCCTTGTCGCGTCCCGTCGCCAACTTCACGGTTTTGGCAAGCTTGTCTTGTTCCTGCTTGATGAACTCGTCGAAAAGTTTCTTGACAATCGGCGAACGGCACGAATTGCCGGCAAGGAAGATGTGCAACGGATAAACTTCGCGCCCTCTGAACGCGCTGTAAAGCGATTGGAAAAAGTTCACGACGCCTTCGCGGATTCGCGCCTCGATAATGTCGTCCAACTTCTTGGCGTCAATGTGCAACTGGACGCTGACCGTGAAGGCACCGCCCTGCTTTGGCTCGTTGGAAAATAAAATCACGTTCAACGAAGAGTCCGTCAAAGAGTTTTTCTCGTCGGTGTTCTCCCAAATCGGGCGAAGTTTCTCGGCAAGGATGCGGTTATTCATGTGCGACGAAGCGTCACGCGTTTGACTGACCAAGGTCTCCGCGCCCGCGAAAGTCTCACAGCCCGCCGGCAATGCGAACGGAATTTTTTCGCGGCGCATGATTTCCAAGTTGTCCTTGTAGACTTCGTAGGCAAGCAGCTCCAAGATGTTTTCGCCGCCCAAAAGCACGTCGCCGTTGTAGCCGAATTGCTCGATAACGAAATTGCACTTGCGGCGATTTTCGGGGACGGTCTCAATCCCGAAGTCGAAATCTGTCGTGCCGCCACCGAAGTCGAAGACGCCGTAAGCAACTTTCTCGCCGACTTCCTTAGGTTCAAGCCCGTAGCCCTCCAACGCGCTGATTGCATAAGCGGCGGGCTCGCTCGCGCCCAAATACACGCGGAAACGTTCCATGCAATCCTTGTCGCGCAAAATCGCGGGCGGCAACGATTTTTTTATGCCGCTCTCGAAACTCTTGCGGATACGTTCGCGGATGTCCTTCTTGTAGTTGACGGGGAACGACAGAATGTAATCCAGATAAATCTGCCGGTGCATGTTGTTGATATAAAGTCCAAGGTAGTAGGCGTAAAGCTCAATCGGGTCGAAGTCGCCCGCGTCAATCTCCTTCGTCTCAAGGTAGGGTTTGATTTCTTGAATCGTGCCAGTCAAATCTTTCAGCACGGGGTAGCTGTGTTCATCCTTCGCCCACTGCTTGAGCTCGCTGAAAACGGAATTGTAAACGGACGACGCAACGTTTTGTTCAAAGAGCGCGTTCGCCGCCTGGTGCGACACCGTGACTTGATTCCACTCGGTGAAGGGTCGCCCGCCGCGTGCACGATACGCCGCAAGAAACGCTTGCAGGTCGTGCAAATGAATTACCGTCGGGTTCTCGAAGTCTTTCATTGTCGGCACTTTGGTGTAGTCGCCCTGCCCGATACGCAACATGCGCGCTTCGCCGTCGCGGCAGACAACGATTGTGCTTTTCGTCCCGAAGTCGATTGAACAAATGCCGTTAAGCCGAACGTCCATTTGCGGCGGGCGGGCAACGAGCATTTCGTCTTTCGGCAACTGAACTTTGACGGAGTCGGGCGCGGCTTCCTCGAACAGTTCCCAATGCCCTTTGTTCACGTCGGTCAGTTGGCGTTCGTCGTAGGCTTGAATGTCGGCGCGTATGTGGTCGCAATTCAGCAGTTCGTCTTTGAGCGCGTCAACGCTGATTGTCACGCTGCGTTTGCCGCTCATCACACCGTCGAGCGTCCCGCGTATGTCGAAGTCGTAATCGAAAACCTTTGCCTTGAACTTGCCGCCGAGCACGTCGCGCTTAAAGCGGTCGCCGTCGAAGATTATATTCGCGTCGGTAAATTTGATGTACTCCGAAATCAGCGGATAAGCTTCCATGAAATTTTGGTAAAGCTTTTCCTGCGCGGGCTTGAGACCTTCGGGAATGAGACCGTTGGCTATCCACGTCAGCAACGATTCAACGTAAGTTATTGCTTTGGCGTTTTTGCCGCGCAGCCTGTGAATGGGCACTATTGTAACTTTGTCGTTGTCACGCCACCAACCGTCGATACCAGAGGAATAACGAACGTGATAGCAATTTGAGCTGTTTATTTCCTCCGTTAAGATACAGTTACTGAACGATGAAAAATGTTTAAAATTTCCGTCCGAATTCATGTAAGGATTGCCTTTATTTTTAAGAAAACTTTTATCGAATTCGCTTGACGTCATGGGCACGAAACGAAAACCCTCGAAGTCAAGCGAATAATTTCGCGTCGGGTCGGTATTGGTTGCATAAGCGCGCAACACGCCCGCTTCAAACTTCGGAAAGAGCGCGGCGTTGTTTCTGTCGAACCAGACTTGCTTGTTCTTCATCATGACGAAAGTCTTATCACAGGCGGGCGCGATGTAGTCTTTGAGCGTGGAAAGGATTTTTGCAATCTCGTCGCCCTTGGCAGCGGCGGCGTCGGTGAAGATGTGGTCGAATTGCGAGCGAGTGACGAACACCGAATCACAGCGCGTGGGACGATTGGTCGGCAAAGCGTTTGTCATAAAACTCAACTCCTTGGATTAACTGACTTGCACGACAGATTTTCTGATAATGCGCCCGTTGTAGTCGTTTTGGTAGCCGGGCAGGCAGACGTTGGAAATTTTACCTTGAGCGCGACTGCCGGGACCTTCGCTGTGAACGTCCGAATCGAAACGATCGCCGACATTGACGGGCAGGACGGAATAGCCCGCTTGCGCCTTCGACGCGTTGACAAGCTCAATGCAATATTCAAAGACTTCCCAGAGAATTTCGGCGTCCTCTTGCCGCCCGTTCATAATGCATTCGCGCAAAACGTCCCAGAGCGTCTCAAGGGAATTGGTCTGCGCGCCGCCGCAAATGAACGACGTGAAATCGTCATGCGGAAAGACGCCCCGCAACAGTTGCCGCGCATGAGAGCCGACACGCCGATAATTTTGGAAGAGTTCCCAGCCGCGAGCGAACCGCTTTTGAATTTCAGCCTCCTGCGTGTCAACGATACCTTGCAGACGCGAAATTCTGTCCTGCGCGGCATCGAAGTCGTGTTGCAAATCTTGTGCGCGTTGGTGTTCGCGATTAAAAGTTTTCTGCCACTCGTTGAGCTTGTCTTGAAGGGCGCGCGCCGTTTGCTCCGATTGCGACAGAGAATTTTCCAGACGAGAATTTTTGCCCTGCGTGTTGTCCAGTTCGCGTTGCAAAGTTTGTGAGCGTTGGCGGGCGTCTTCGCAAGCATTTTGCCAAGTGACGGCATCCTCCTGAAATTTTTTCGCCTGCTGTTGATTTTGCGCCAAGGAACTTCTGAGCCGGAAATTTTCTTCGCGCGAAGTGTTAAGCTGTCGTTCAATTTTGTCGGCGCGTTGAGTCGAAGTCTGTAGTTGTTCTTTCAAGTTGCGGATCTCGTCTTCAAGCGCGAAAATTTTTTCGTCGACAGTCGGCGGCTCGTCGGGAATTTGGTTATCGTCTTCGACAGTCGGCGGCGCGGCAGAAATTTCTTCGGGTTCGGCGGGCGGAGCGTCGACGATACTCAAAATTTTTCGCCGAACGTCGTCGTCGTCAAGCAACCGCATCAATTCGTGTTTATACATAAAATTTTCCCTCCCGCGCAGATTCTTCGACACAGCCGCCGCAAATCCTTTGAAAAAATTTTTGGTTTGACGTATTGACTTTTTGATTATTTGCGGTTATCATTTGCCGCGTCAAAAAGAATTCAACCGTTTAGGAGTGATAGATTATGGCAGGAGAAAAATACACGGCGAAAGCTCAACAGGCAATGCAGGCGGCGCAACAGCTCGCGGCAATGCGTTACAATCAAGAATTCAATTCGTTGCATTTGATGTTGGCGTTGGCGAAGGAGCCGGAAGGTTTGCTCGCGACCATCTTCCAGGAATGTCAAACCGATTTGCCAATGTTCAAAGTCAGCCTCGAAGCCGAACTGAACAAAATCCCGAAGGTGCAGGGTCAAGAGCGGCTCAGCATGGGGGTCGACTTGGCGCGCGTCATCGGCAAGGCTCGCGAATACGCCGCCTCAATGAAAGACGAATACATCAGCACCGAACACCTGTTGCTTGCGCTCGTCACCGACGGCAAAAAGGAAGTTCAAGACATCGCCAAAAAATTTTTGCTCACCAAAGACAAAATCGACAGCGCGATTAAAACCAATCGCAAGCAGAACGTCACAAGCGACAACCCCGAAGAAACTTACCAAAGTCTTGCGAAATTCGGGCGCGACTTGACTGCCGCCGCCCGCGCAAGCAAACTCGACCCTGTTATCGGGCGCGACGAAGAAATCCGCCGCACGATTGAAATCCTAAGCCGCCGCACGAAAAATAATCCCGTGCTTATCGGCGAACCGGGCGTCGGCAAAACCGCTATCGTCGAAGGCTTGGCGCGGCGTATCGTGGCGGGCGACGTGCCCGAATCGCTCAAAAACAAAACCCTTTACGCACTGGATATGGGCTCGCTCATTGCCGGCGCGAAGTTTCGCGGCGAATTCGAGGAGCGTCTTAAATCAGTGCTCAACGAGATAACCAAAAGCGACGGGCAAATCCTGTTGTTTATCGACGAAGTTCATACGGTCGTCGGCGCAGGCAAGGCTGAAGGCGCAATGGACGCCGGCAACATTCTCAAGCCCATGTTGGCGCGCGGTGAACTCCGTTGCATAGGCGCGACGACGCTAAACGAGTATCGCAAGTATATTGAAAAGGACACCGCCCTTGAACGCCGCTTCCAACCCGTCATGGTCGGCGAACCGAGCGTCGAAGACACGATTACAATCCTGCGCGGCATAAAGGAACGCTATGAAGTGCACCACGGCGTAAGGATTCGCGACGCGGCATTGGTCAGCGCGGCGACGCTTTCAGACCGCTACATATCCGACAGATTCTTGCCCGACAAGGCGATTGACTTGGTCGACGAGGCGGCGGCGAAGTTGCGCACCGAAATCGAATCCCTGCCCGCGCCCATCGACGAGATTCGCCGAAAAATCATGCAACTTGAAATCGAAGAGCAGGCACTCAAAAAGGAAACCGACACCGCGTCGAAGGAAAAGCTTCAATCAATCGTCGACGAAATCGAAAACCTCAAGTCACGCGAAAAAGTTCTGCGCGACAAATGGGAAGCCGAAAAGCAATCAATCCTGCGCGTGCGCGCCATCAAAAAAGAAATCGACGCCGTCAACAACGAAATCGAAGAGGCTCAACGCGCTTACAACCTGCAGAAGGCGTCCGAACTCAAATACGGCAAGTTGCCGGAACTCATGAACACGCTGAAAAAAGTCGAGGACGAAATCGCTGCGCAGTCCGATTCACGCCTGCTTAAAGAGGAAGTCGGCGAAGAAGACATCGCCAAAGTCGTCAGCCGCTGGACGGGCATTCCGCTTACCAAAATGCTCATGGGCGAACGCGAAAAACTTTTGCACCTGGAAGACACCCTGCACGAACGCGTTGTCGGTCAGGACGAAGCCGTTAAGGTCGTCAGCGAAGCCATCCTTCGCGCCCGCGCAGGCATAAAAGATCCCAACCGCCCAATCGGCTCGTTTATCTTCCTCGGTCCGACGGGCGTCGGCAAGACCGAATTGGCCAAGGCGTTGGCGGAAGCTCTCTTCGACGACGAACGCAGTATCATTCGCGTTGACATGTCAGAATACATGGAAAAGCATACCGTTGCAAGATTAATCGGCGCGCCTCCCGGTTACGTCGGCTATGACGAAGGCGGTCAGCTCACCGAAGCGGTACGGCGTCGCCCTTACAGCGTCATTCTGCTTGACGAAATCGAAAAAGCTCACCGCGATATTTTCAACGTGCTGTTGCAGATTCTCGACGACGGACGCTTGACGGACGGCAAAGGTCGCGTCGTCAACTTCAAGAACACCGTAATCATAATGACGAGCAACTTGGGCTCGCAGGAAATCCTTCAGCGCGCCAAAATCGGTTTCATCACCAACAAGGCTTTCGCCGAGGCGGAGTCGATTATCAAAGACTTGCTCAAGAATTATTTCCGCCCCGAATTCCTCAACCGTATTGACGATATTGTTGTCTTCAAGTCGCTGGCTAAGGATCAAGTCAAGGCAATCGCGGAGATTCTGCTCAAGACTTTAAGCGAACGCCTGCAAAAGCAAATCAACATTTCGCTCACGTGGACGCCCGCCGCTGTCGACGCGCTGTCCGAAAAGGGCTTCGACGCCAACTTCGGCGCACGTCCGTTGCGCAGATTGTTGACGCACACGGTTGAGACGGAACTCAGCAAGAAAATCATCGCCGGCGCGGTCAAGGACGGCGACACCGTTGAAATCGACTTCGACGGCAATCAATTCGCCTTCAACGCCGCGACGCCCGTCAAGCTTGAAAAATAAACTTCCTCCGATAGAATTTTTCCCCCGTCACAGCGGCGGGGATTTTTTTTGTAAAAAATTTTTCTAAGGCTGTAACAAAACTCTCTAAACCGCGTATAAGGGACAGAAAGAAAAATTTAAATAAACACAAAGGAGACTTATAACAATGACTTACGAACTGATGACAATGGAGCAACTGGACAGCGTGGCGGGCGGCACCAATCGCGAGTGCAAGGAACTCAAAAACACCCTGCCGACAGTGAACGGCTTCTTTGGGAAGCGCAAAATGCGTGAAAGCGAAGTAATCGCCTGGCTGGACAAGAACCTCGGAATCAAGGTGAACTTGCACGACGGATTCATCCTTGACCCGACCGACGACGCAGGTGACTCGAACCTCTACAAGCTCAAATCAACCGGCAAGTACATTTCCCATGAAGAGACGATAGACATGATAAAAAAATTCCTCGGCAAGTAATTGAAAGGAGACAACGACAATGACTTATGAAATCATGAGCATGAACGAACTCGACAGCGTGAGCGGCGGCAACAACGGTGAATACAAAGAAATTCGCGAACTTTTGCCGATGATAACCGTTGAAAATTACCCCGACATTGACGGCGCAGTGAGGATTGAAGACGACAAATATTACATGAATCCCGAAGAAGTTACCGGTTGGTTGAAAAAGAACCTCAATATCGACGCGAAGATTGATACCGGCGCATTTTTTAATCCGTTGAGCTCGGCGGGCAAACGCAACGTCTACACCCGCAACGGACAACAGCTTACGCACAGCAAAGTTATCGCCGAAATTCACAACTTCCTCGGCAAGTAATCAATCGTCAGATACGCCTCGACTGTGGTCGGGGCTTTTTTGTTTGATTTTTGGCGGCGGTTTTAGTATTCTGTGACAAATAAGTTTTATTGGAGGGATTTAAATGGATGAACGCAGGGAAAATATTCGGTACTGCGCGTTGCTGGGTGTGCACACCATGATGCTTTGCCCCGCAATTAATTTCGTCGCGCCGTATCTTTCCGCCGCGCAGGTCTCAACCAAAAGTATCGGCATTTTGGTCGCGGTGAGCTGTTTATTGGCGGTCGTCTTCCAACAGATTTTCGGGCGCATGGTCGACAGGAACCTCGTCGACGGGAAAAAGCTTTTGCTGTTCATGACGGCGGTGCTGACGTTGGCGGCATTCTCGTTGGTCTTCGTGAGCGGCGGCGGCTTGCGCGCGATAATTTTCGGCGGACTCTATTGCCTGACGCTGATCATGATGCCGATTCTGTATTCGTTCAGCTTCTTTTACGAAAACAAAGGCATATCGGTCAACTACGGCGTGGCGCGCGGTTGCGGCTCGATGAGTTACGCGGCGTGCTCGATAGTGCTCGGCTTTCTCGTGGCGAAGTTGGGAACAGGCGTCGTCCCCGTGACTTACGGACTTTTGGGCGCGGCACTTTTCGCGATATTGCTGTCAATGCCGACGCTTAAAGGCACCGCGTCCGTGTCCGCCTCGCCGACGCAAAGCCGTTCGCTTCAGTTGAGCAAATTCCCCGCGTTCAGATTAATGCTTATCGGCTTGAGCCTTGTCATGCTGTTCCACAACATGCTGATGACGTATTTCATTTACGCGATAGAACACGTGGGCGGCGACAGCTCCAACCTCGGAATCGCGTTGGGACTCGCGGCGGTGTTGGAAATCCCGGTGCTGTTCCTCTACACGCGAATCAAGGGTAACACCGCGTCGAAATATTTCCTTACGGCGTCGGGCGTGTTTTTCTTCGTGAAGGCGGCGTTGTTCGTCGCGGCACAGTCGGTCACGATGATTTACCTGATTCAATGCTTGCAAATCGTTTCATACGGCTTGATGGCGGCGGCGCGCGTTTACTACGTCGACGAGACAGTCGGCAAGAAATACGAGACGACAGGTCAAGCGTACATGTCGGCGACGGAGACTGTCGGCATTGTCTTCGGCAGCATAATCGGCGGCTTCCTGTTGCAAGGCTTCGGAATCGGCGCGTTGCTGTGGGGCGGAGCGGTCGCCAGCCTCGTCGGCATGATTTGCATGATTAAATCAATGCTTAATTCGTAAGTCGCAATGCGCAACGAAAATCCCCGCCTCTCAATCGAGTGACGGGGATTTTTTAATGCTCGGACTTTATATTCCACAGGCTGTCATTAAAGTAAAAAATGCCTTCATGCGGATTGTCCGTCTTTACCAGTTCCTCGCAGTGCAATTCCGCAGGAATTTCCAACCATGAAGCCTTAAGCCGCCGCTTGTTTTTGTCAATCACGGTTTCAAAGTCATGAAAACAACTTTTGTCGCCGCCGCAACCGACATAAAGCTCATCGGGAATTTTGCCGAACGGTATACGCACCGCATAACCGCATTGTCTGCAAACGATATGCTGTGTAAGCAGATAATATGCCGATTCGGAACGTTCGGGTTCGTCAAGAGGCTCGGCACCGTTAATTGCTCGCGCCAATTCTTTCGGCAAGCAAATGATATGCGGCGGCAAGTTGTCGGCTTCATCTTTCGGGAGAATAAGCTTAGCAACAGCTCTTAATATGCCCTTTGCAATGTTCATTGGTATATTTTGTCGATTAAAATCATGCCGCGAAGATATTGCTCGATTTGCCTTTCAAACTCCGCGATTGTCGCGGGGTCTTGGTTAAGGAAGAGTTTGCAATTTATCGGCGTCTTCGACACGATGTGCAGATATTCCAGCCAATTATAATCCTCGTAGCGGTATCGTCCTAACTTGTCTGTCGTGTCGCCTTCCGTCACGCCGAGACTGTTAAGTTTTGTTATGCAAGCACTTGGCGTAAGCGACTTGAAATAAATATTGTTGCCGACAGCCGCAAGATAATCGCCGAGCGTGTCGTAACGCGTAATCGTCTGATAGAAAGTCGCCCTTATCCTGTTGAAACGAATTTGACGTTCAAAGCGGCAGTTTTTGTAAGCGTTTTCGATGTCCGCGATAAAATTCGGATTGGCGAGCAGTTTTTTGTACAGCTTAACGTTGTACCAACAGTTGCGAAAGCCTACGACCGTAATAAGGAAAATTTCTTCCAAGTCCTCATGATAATCGAAGCCGACGATGTCTAAATTGTCGGAGGACGCGGCGGAATAAGTTCGCGAAGGCAAAATCTTAATCCAAAGACACTTGTCCTCGCGCGGCACCACGTCCAAGGCAATTCCGAGACGGCTTTCAACGTTTAAGAGTGATCGGGCAAAAATTTTGCACCAAACAGTCGGTATACTCGTTTGCGCCGCCGCCGCTAAAGTTTTGTCGTAAATACTCATCGTTACATTCTCCTCACCTATGACACTTAAAGAACACATTTACAACGAAAATTTTATAAAAAAACCGCCCTCTGTCAAGCCGAAGAATTCAGCTGTGAAGGCGTATTTTTAACGTCAGTGCCCGGATTTTTTAAAACGTCCGCCGACAATGTCGTTGACGGGATAAATCGTAATGAACGCGTGTTCGTCCATGCCGTGAACAATTCGCTTGAGCTTGTCGACTTCAAGGCGCGTGACGACGCAGTAAAGAATTTCCTTGCTTTGCCGGGTGTAACCGCCTTCGCCGTGCAGGAGCGTCACGCCGCGCCCAAGTTTCGCGTTCAGCTCGTCAGTCAGCTCGTAGGGGATGTTCGACACAATCATAACCGCGTACATTTCGTCGAGACCTTTGATAACAACGTCAATCATTTTGGAAATCACGAAGTACGCGAACAAAGAATACATTGCCTTATCCCAGCCGAACAGCAAGCCCGCGCCGCTCAGTATGAACAGATTGATAAACATGACGACTTCGCCGACCGACCAGATGGTTTTCTTGTCGACGATAATAGCAACGATTTCCGTGCCGTCTAGAGATCCGCCCGCCCGCATAATTAGGCCGACGCCCAAACCGTCAATTATCCCGCCGAAAATCGCCGCAAGGAACGGATCGTTCGTGACCTTCGGATATTCGCCGACTACCTCAGACCAAATGCTAAGGAAAATTATCGCCACAACCGTCGCGATGACGAAATCCTTGCCGATTTGCTTGTAAGCCAGCCACAGGAACGGAATATTGAACGCTATCAGAAACGTGCCAAGCGGCAAGCCCGTGACGTATTGCGCCATAATCGACAAACCGACAACGCCGCCGTCAATGACCTCGTTGGGGATTAAAAATAACTCCAAGCCCAGTGCCGCTATCACCGCGCCTATACAAAGCTGAAAGTATTTTCTTATGTAATCGGAAAGGCTGGTGCGCGGCATTTTTTGTTCTGCCAATGTTATCACCTCGACAAGATTATAAAGTATCAGTCAACAGGGCGCAACGAAATTTCTTTACAACGCAGGATTTTTGCGCGTCGCGGCAAATAACTTTTTCACAACTTCAAGTGAGGAGGAACCGGGATGCTTAAATCTTACGACGTAACGGAATTGCGCGCCGGCATGATGGTCGGGCGTGCCGTCAAGGATTTGGACGGCAAGACACTTATCCAAGAGAACGTCAGACTTACAAGCGAACTGTTGGACAGCCTGCGCGGCAAAAATGTTTTCTCGGTCTATATAGACGTGACGCCCGAAGATTATTCGCCGACGGCCGCCGCTGAGGAACATTTGCTCGACCAAGAATATCTCACCTGCTACAACGCGTGCTTCAATGCCACGCAAAATCTTTACTACGGCTTCGCAAATACCGGCAAGCTCGACAAGAACGGATTGGCGGAACTCCTGCGCGCCGATAATGTGACGGAACTTTGCGGCGACGGTGCCAAGGCAGTCACGCAAATTCATAACATGAAACGCACCGGCGACTACGTTATCCATCACGCGCTCAACGTCGGAATATTGGCGGGCATCATGGCGCAATGGGTCGGCTATCGCCACGCGCAAGTCGGCGAATTGCTCATGGCGGGGCTTTTAAGCGAAGTCGGCAAAATGAAAATCTCCAAAGCGATCCTCAACAAGACCGGCAAGCTTGACCCCGAAGAGTTCGCCGAAGTTCAAAAGCACGTCGTTTACGGCTACGCCATGCTGAAAGAATCGCCGTTGCAGAATCTCAAGCCCGTATTGCTCGGCGTCCTGCACCACCACGAACGTTGCGACGGCTCCGGCTATCCCTCCAAGCTCAAGGGCGACAAAATCAGCGACTTCGGCAAGATTATCGCCATCCTCGACATTTACGACGCTATGGCGACAAACCGCTCCTACGCCAAGCGCAATTCGCCCTTCGATATAATAAAAGTCCTTTACGGCGACGTGCTTGCCGGCAAGCTCGATACGCGCTTCGGGATAGCCTTCATGAAAAAACTCTTGCAAGCGATTAACGGCAGCTGGGTCGGCTTAAGCGACGGACAACGCGCCAAAATCGTCTACCTCGACGACTCGCGGGTTACGTCCCTTCCCGTCGTGCAGACGACCAAGGACGAATTCATTGACCTCAATCGCCGCCACGATTTGAAAGTTGAAGCCTTACTCACCGCACAGGAGGCAAGTTAATCGAACACAAACACCATAACCCTTCGGCTGCGGTCGGGGGATTTTTTTCAGTCAGGAGTCAGTCATGAAAAAATTCAAAGTCGTCTCGACGTTTCAACCCACGGGCGATCAGCCGCAAGCCATTGAATCGCTCGCCGAAGGGCTCGACGCGGGCTTGAAGTCTCAAGTTTTGCTCGGCGCGACGGGCACGGGCAAGACCTTCACAATCGCCAAGGTTATCGAACGCGTGCAAATGCCGACGCTCGTTATCGCGCACAACAAAACTCTCGCCGCGCAGCTCGCCGCCGAATTCAAAAGCTTTTTCCCCGATAATTACGTCGGCTATTTCGTCAGCTATTACGATTATTATCAGCCCGAAGCGTACATCGCCGCGACGGATACGTATATTGAAAAGGACGCCGCCATCAATGACGAAATTGACCAAATGCGCCATTCCGCGACGTGCAGTCTTTTTGAGCGACGCGACGTGATTATCGTGGCAAGCGTCTCGTGCATTTACGGGCTCGGCTCGCCCGAAAATTATTCAAAAATGCTTTTGCACGTCAAGGTCGGGCAAGTCATTCCCCGCGAAAAAATTCTTCACCGCCTGATTGAAATTCGTTACAATCGCAACGACGTTATCATTGAGCGCGGCAACTTCCGCGTGCGCGGCGACGTTATCGAAGTCACGCCGGCGGGTTACAACGGGCGGGCGTTGCGCATTGAGCTTTTCGGCGATGAAGTCGACAAGATTTCCGAATTCGAGATTTTGACGGGCAAAGTTATCGGGCGGCGCGACGAAGTTTTTATCTTCCCCGCCTCGCATTACGTCACCGACGTTGACGACTTGGAGCGCGCCGAAAAAAATATTCGCGACGAACTTGCCGCGCAGGTCGAAATGTTCACGGCGCAGGGCAAATTAATCGAGGCGCAACGAATCGAACAACGCACGCGCTTCGATTTGGAAATGATTCGCGAAATGGGCTTTTGTTCCGGCATAGAAAATTATTCGCGGCACTTGACGGGACGCAACGCAGGAGAGCCGCCCTTCACGCTGATTGATTACTTCCCCGAAAAATTTTTGACGGTCGTCGACGAATCGCATGTGACGTTGCCGCAACTGCGCGCCATGTATGCCGGAGATCAGTCGCGCAAGAATTCGCTGATTGAAAACGGCTTCCGCCTGCCGAGCGCGCGCGATAACCGCCCGCTGACTTTCGACGAGTTTAATGAAAAAATCGCGCAAATAATTTGTGTGAGTGCTACGCCCGCCGAATACGAGCTGACCGAATCCCAAAACACCGTCGAACAAATTATCCGCCCGACGGGACTGCTTGACCCGCTTGTAGAAGTGCGCCCGATTGAAAATCAAATCGACGACTTAATCGCGGAAATAAACTTGCGCGTCGCGGCGAACGAGCGTGTCTTGATAACGACGCTGACAAAAAAATTCGCCGAGGAGCTGACGGACTACCTGTCGGGCATAAAAATTCGCGTGAAGTATTTGCATTCGGACGTTGTGACGCTGGAGCGTGCGGAAATAATTCACGACTTGAGGGCGGGCGCGTTCGACGTGCTTGTCGGCATAAATTTGCTGCGCGAAGGTCTCGACATGCCGGAAGTGTCGCTGATTGCGATACTCGACGCGGACAAAGAAGGCTTCCTGCGTTCGGATACGTCGCTGATTCAAACGATAGGTCGGGCGGCGCGAAACGTCCACGGCAAAGTAATTTTGTACGCGGACAGAGTGACGGACTCGATGCGGCGCGCCATAGACGAAACTGCACGGCGGCGAAAAATTCAGCAGGAATACAACGCGCGCTTTCACGTGACACCGAAGACGATTGAAAAGCCGATTGCGCCGCTGATTGAGTTGCCGCTGAAAAAATCCGGCAAGAAACCGAAATCGCCGAACGAGCTGATTAAAAAGCTGTCGCCCGCGCAGAAACGCAACTTGGTCAAAAGCTTGACGGCGGAAATGCGCGAGGCGTCGCGGGCTTTGGAATTTGAACGAGCCGCCGAGTTGCGCGACATAATCTTAAAGCTTGAGGAACACCTTTGACAATGAAATTTTTTAACACGAAGACCCGCGAAGGCTACGGGCAAGTCGTGAGCTTCGCCGGCATTTGCGTAAACATTTTGCTCAGCGGCGTCAAATTGGCGGTCGCGCTGATAAGCGGGTCGATTTCGATTCTTGCCGATGCCTTCAACAACCTGTCAGACGCCGCCACGTCCGCGATTATGCTTGCGGGCTTCAAGATTGCGGCGAAACCTGCCGACGAGGAACACCCCTTCGGGCACGGGCGCGCCGAATATCTTGCGGGGCTGTTCATTGCGGCGGGCATGATTTTCGCAGGCGGAAAACTTCTTTGGCTGTCCGTCGAACAAATTCTTCATCCCGAAGAGCTCAATACCGGCATGTTTACGATTTTCGTGCTGAGCTGTTCGGTCGCGGCGAAAATTTTTCTTGGGCTGTTCTATCGTCGTGCGGCGCGCAAAATCCGTTCGGAGGCAATTAACGCGGCGGCCGTCGACAGCTTCACCGACTGCCTTGCCACGAGCGTCGTATTGATTTCCGTGGGCGTCTACAACGAATTCGACATAAACATTGACGGCGGCGCGGGCGTGTTCATATCGGCGTTCATTCTGCGCGGCGGGTTCAGTTCGTTGAAGGAAATTGCGACTCCGCTTTTGGGCGGCAGAGCCGATCCCGAATTGCTTGCCGGCATAACGAAGACCGTCACGGACGCGCCCGAAGTGTTGGGCGTCCACGACCTGATTGCTCACAGCTACGGTGCGCACAGGATTTTCGCATCAATGCACGTCGAAATGCCCGCGACGCTCACGCTCCTTGAGGCGCATGAAGTCGTTGACAGGTTGGAACGAAAACTTCAAGCGGCGTATCAAATTTCCGTGACGCTGCACGTTGACCCGGTTGTTCAAGACGACGCTGCCTTTGACGAACACCGCGCGCTTGCCGAAAAAATTTTGGCGGACATTGATTCGCGGCTGTCGTTGCATGATTTCCGCGTCGTGCCGTACAAGTCGGGCAGAAAGTTAATTTTCGACGTTGTCGTCCCGTGGAATTTTCTAATGACGGATCGCGAACTGCGGCGCGAATTTCAGCGGCGATTAATCAAATTGCACTCCGAAGACCGCGCTGTAATTCATCTTGACCACCAATATTGCTGAACGTGCAAAAAAAATTCCCCTCAACCGAGGGGAAAATTTTTTTGTCTATTTATCCGAATCATTAAGTTCAATCTTGGTGGAGACGAGGGGGATCGAACCCCTGACCTCTTGAATGCCATTCAAGCGCTCTCCCAGCTGAGCTACGCCCCCAATGCAAGCGCGATTATAAACGTTGCGCCGCCGATTGTCAAGGAAAATTTTAATCGATTTCAATCAGCTCGTATTGCGAGTTGCCCATGCGCTTTTCTGCCATTGCGGACAGTTGGCGTAAACCGTGACGGCTTTCAATGCGCTCTTTCATGTCGTGGCTGTCGTGTGCGGCGTAAATCATATCGGCGCAAGCTTGGTCGACGGCAAGGATGTCAGTCGAAACGGCAATGCCGATGTCTTTCATGGTCGGTTCGGCAGCCGCGACGCCCGCGCAGTCACAGTCGACACTGATTCGGCGCATGACGTTGATAAAGACGATGTGCTTGCCGAAATAGTTGCACGTGGCTTGCGCGCTGTCCGCCATGAGCTCCATGAAATATTCTTTATCCGGCCATTCGAGATAATTCGCGGGGACGTTGTTCGGGTCAACACCGTGGACTTGTGCCTTGCCGAGGTGTCCGCTCGCGTTGCCGATGCCGATGTTTTTCATTGAGCCGCCGAAACCGCCCATTGCGTGCCCTTTGAAGTGCGTCAAGACAATCAGCGAATCGTAATCGGTCAAATGCGCGCCCATTGCCACTTCCTTGAGGTGGAAGCCGTCGCGGACGGGCAGACTGACGGTTTTTTCGTCCTCGTCCATGATGTCGACGGGGCAAAACGTCCAGCCGTTGACTTTAAGCGTGTCGCGGTGCCCGGCGGTGTCGTAGCGGTCGCCTGCGTAAAGCGTATTGCACTCGACGATAGCAGAATTCGGAATTTGCGCCTGAAATGCCTGTACCATGTCGCGCGGCAAAATGTTCGGACCGTGTTTCTCGCCCGTGTGCAATTTGATTGCGACTTTGCCGAAAATATTTTCGTTGATGAGCTTGTAAAGCTTGATGAGGTGCTCGGCGTCGATTGTCTTGGTGAAATAAACTTTTGCCGCCGTTCCCGAATAGTTTTCGCCGGTGACGTTCTTGCTGCCGACGACGGGTGCTTGTTTAGCCATGAAAATTCCTCCAGTTATCCCCGCGCGGGGGTTTTTGATAATAATAGCCGCTGGAGTTTGCTTAAGTCAAGAATTTTTTTCGTGCATAACTTCAAGCCGATAACCGTCCGGGTCTTCGATGAAATAAATGCCCATGTCGCGGTTTTCGCGGCAGATACAGCCCATTTTTTCGTGTCGAGCGTGCGCAGCGTCGAAATTTTGCGTCGTAAACGCCAAATGTACTTCATTATCGCCCAATTCGTAGGGTTTTGTCCTGTTTTTGAGCCATGTGAGCTCCAATTCGTGGTGACTGCCGTACGAATCGCCCAAATAAACGATTTTGAAGTCTTCTCCGCCGTCAATCCCGCCAACTTCGTGCAAATCGAGTGCGTCGGCGTAAAATTTCATGCTCCGTTCCAAATTTAGGACGTTTAAGTTGTTGTGAGCGAATCGAAACATGTTTTTTCCTCCAAATTACTGCGTGCGGCGGACATTTTCGCCGTAAATCGTCTTGAAATCGTCGCGCATCGAAATTTTTATCCATCCGTTCTTATCTGCGAGCGAAATGCTCTTATTTGCCTTGTCAATGTTGCCAAGTTCGCGCTCCGTGTCGTCGCAGATAACAAAAAACGCCAAACTCTTGTATTTGTTGCCCGCAAGCGCGTAATTTAGCATTGAAGTGTCTCCGCTGCTGTTTCCGAACGCCAAAACCGGTTGTTTGCCAATTTCGTGCTCAATCGCGACGACTTTGTTCATTTTCAAGTTCTTTTGCGTGAGTTGACCGCGAATTAAGTAGTCATCTTGACGATATGCGTAGTTATCCGCCGAAATTTCGCCCTGATTGGACGCTTTTATCTCCGGATTGGTGCCGATAACGTTGTCATACGGGATTTTCAGCAATTCCGATGCCATAACGCGCGTTGCGGGACGATCCGAGCCCGTGACGATATAAACCGTGAAATTATTTGCCTGCAAGTATTTTATGACCTCAACCATCGGCAAATAGAAAACTTCGCCCCATTTTAAGTTCGTGAGACCTTCCACGGGTTTTTTCATGAAATTTTTGACGTAAATCTCGTAATCCTTGGGCGTCATGCCCGCAAAAACCGATTGTTGCGACTTTGCCTCGCCTAAATCGATTCCTTTCGGAAATTTGCCCGTCATGAAGTGCCCCGCGCGTATTTCGGCGTCAACCATCTCCGCGTAGGCTCTGTCTTCGGGCGACGGCATGTAATCCGGGTCGTTCAGCGCGCGTTCAAGGTACAACATCCACTCAAAGTAGCACGGCATCGACTCGCCGATAAAAGTTCCGTCCATATCGAACACCGCAAGCCTGTCCTCGACCGGGATAAAGTTTTTAGACTTCTTGTTCGTCACGTCGGTTACAAATTCGACCAATTTTTGCTTCGGAACCGCGTTTTTCGTCCAAAATTTGAAGTCCTTCGCCTTTTTGACCTGAATTTGAGCGATTTGGTCGCGCGGCATGGCGTCAACCGCTCCGAACGTGCCGAAAGCGATTAATCCCGCCGTTAATGCCGCCAAAATCTTTTTACGCATGAAAACATCTCCCAAAATTTATTTTAAAAGTGTAACGTTGTCGCCGTAAATCGTTTTGAAGTCGTTGCGCATCGAAATTTTAATCCAACCGTTGTCGTCGGCGAGTTTTATGCATTTTTTCGCCTTGTCGACGTTGCCGAATTCGCGTTTTAAGTCGTCACAGATGACAAAAAACGCCAAAGTCCGATATTTATTGCCGCGCAACGAAAAATTTATCATAGAACTGTCTCCGGTCGAATTTCCGAACGCCAAAACAGGTTTTTTGCCAATTTCGCGCGCAATGTTGCTGACTTTGTTCATATTTATGTCTTTGCTGACGAAATCGCCGCGCACGACCTTATCTTCGGGCTGCAAAGTGTAATCCATGCCGTCAATTTCGCCCTGATTCGTTGCTACGTGCTTATAATCGGTGCCGATCATGCCGTCGACGGGAAAAATTTCGGCTGAAGTGCGCATATAATCCCTGTCCGCGCCGCTAACCAGATAAATCTTGAAATCGTTCGCTTTTAGATACGAAATGACTTCAATCATCGGCAGATAGAACGCCTCGCCGACTTTCAAGTTGTCGAAACCTTCAACGGGCGTGTTAAGATAATTTCGCGTGTAATCGGCGAACTCATCGGCCGTCATGCCCGCGAAAACCGACGCGTTCGATTCGCAATGCTTCCTGCGAACGTCGTTTGTCATCTTTTTAGCGTAAATCGCCGCTTTAACTGCCTCTGCATTAGATTTATCCTGCGCGGACGCAAAATAATTCGGGTCGTCAAGCGCACGGTACACGAACATCATAAAATCGAAACAAAACGGCGCAGTTTCGCAAGCAATGGTGCCGTCCACGTCGAAAACCGCAATCCTGTCCGCTATCGGAATGAAATTTTTGCTTTTTTTATTGGTAACATCGTTGACATATTCGATTAATTTCTGTTTAGCGACGGAATCTTTAGCCCAGTACTTGAAATCCTTGGCACGTTTGACTTGAATGGCGGCGATTTGGTCGCGCGGCATGGCGTCAGCCGTTCCGAACGTGCCGAAAGCGATTAATCCCGCCGTCAATGCCGCGCAGATTCGTTTACGCATGTTTTGATCACCTCGAAGCAAACTTTAGCAAAAAATTTCCGCGCCGTCAACGAAAAAACCCTCCGACATGTGCCGAAGGGCTTTTTATCAGCTTGCCATGTTCTGTTTTTGCTTACGGAGTTGCGCCGGTCTAAATTTTGATAATTCTTCCTTTGTCATGCGCGGAATATCGCTAAAATCAATGTCGTCGTCAGATTTCGGCTTATTTTTTTCGAGTTCTGCAAGATCTTCCTCTGTCAACGGCGGCATTCCCTTATAAATTCGGATACTGCCCATAATATTCGTCCTCCTCTTCTTTTGTCGCGTATCTGGCTGATATTATTCGATATTTTTCGCCGCGTTCTGTGTATATAACAGCCAAAATATCTCTTACTCTGCCTATAACCTTCCAACGTTCCTCAAAATCGCTGTGAAGTTCATCAAAATAATCTATTCTGTTATCATCAAGAAATATTCGCGCCGCTACTCTGAATCTGATTCCGTGTTTTTTATAATTCTTATCTGCTTTGTCATCGTCCCATTCGATTATGTACTCGCCAATCTCAATTTCACCCATTTAATCGCCTCCGACGAAAGTCTAGCAAAAAATTTCCGCGCAGTCAACGAAAAAACCCTCCGACCGTGCGCCGAAGGGCTTTTTTTGCTGTTGAGACAATTTTTTACGTACTACGACCCTTTTTCGTCTCTCGATATGTCTGTCCAGTACACGCTTGTTTATATGTGTCTTTAAAAGCTCTACTCAAGTCACCATTGTTATAAAATTTTAATGCAACTTCCATGCTGGGGGGTTGCATATCGTGAAAAAAGACGTATGCTGTTACTGCTTCCGCTTCTTTTGATGTAACATTCTTGCCTTTGTAAATGAATTCGTCAGCTGAGAAGTAATTATGTATCCATGTTACTCCTGCATTTTCCATCTGTTTTTCGCTATAACCTTGCCAAAACCAGCCGCCCGCGACTTGGTCGAGTTCGTCATCGGTGAGCATTTCGTCCGCGTATTTGTCTTGCACAGCCATAATATCAGCCTCCCAACCAAAATTTTTAGGTGGGACAAGTATATACATATATATATATATATATGCTGTCAAGACCTTTTGAAAATATTTTTGGGCGGTGATTGTACAAAAAAATGCCCCTCGACAATCGAAGGGCAAATGATTGTAACGAACTACTTTTTCAAGCCGATGTGAGCAATATTATCGTGATAATACGGATCGCTTATCAAAATTCCGGCGGGTTGGTCAATATTCGCGGGGATAAGCGTACTTTCCTTGGGAATCGCAACCCAAAAGACTACGTCCGCGCCCTTCGACGAGAGAATCGACGCCCTTGCCGCGCTGTCGATGCTTACAAGTTCGATATTTTTGTTTATGCGCCGAGAAATTTCCGCCAAAACCGCCGTTGAGAAACCTGCGGGCGTTCCGTCAGCCAAAATCATGTCGAAAGGCGGCAAATCGCCCGTGACTGCAACTTTAATCGTGTCCGCGCCTTCGATGTGCGTTATCGGGACTGCGGGCGGCTCCGAACCGTTCTTAAGGTCGGTAATGTACTGTTTTGTCAGCTTAATCAGCGTTCCGTCAGTTGTCATAGCCTTAATCGCCTTGTTCAGGTCGCGTTGGAGCATAGTATCGCCTTCGCGCAGCGCAAAACAGAAAGAATCGCTCAAAATCTTCTCTGTCGGCAGAATTTCGCGGTTATCGGTTCGTTGCAACATGTAATCGGCGACATTTTGATAGGTGCTTAGCATATCGATTTGATTTGCGTCGAGAGCGAGCTGCATATCTTTCATTTTGTCGAAGAATTTGTATTCTGCACCGAGATTTGCCTTCGACGGGCGATAACTTTTCTCCAGCTTCTTCATCAGCTCATTGTATTCGATTTCGCTGACATTAAGGTGCGTTATGACGCCGATTTTAGTTTTTTCGGGCGAAACGGGCTTCGACGCGTCATTTCCGCCGCAACCCGTCAGCAAAAACGCCGTCGCGCAGATTAAAACCAAAAATTTCTTCAAGATGAATCACTCCCAATGATTATTTCGCCGATTATAGCACATTGCGCAAAAAAAATCGCCCTGCAACGATTGAGAGCGAAAATTTTCCTTCGACAAACGAAAAAACCCTCCGACGCGACTGCCGAAGGGCTTTTTTGATTCGTATTGCGACCGTGACGCCGAATTATCGACGAGCCGCGATTACTTTCGAGTTAGACGGTGCAGAATTAGTAGGGGTTGTTGGTAAATTAAAAGTGAATAACACAAGCAGCAAGTAAAACGAAATTCAAAAAGCAAAGAGCCAATTTGTCGTAACGAGTGGAGACGTGGCGGTAATTTTTGATTCGCTGAAAAAAAC
>Ga0310697_10001154_pt1 | contig 32042 bp, 27 predicted proteins | sample 172DNAGHGlowgp2_FD_203883 | JGI IMG/M metagenome (GOLD analysis project Ga0310697, IMG submission 203883) | Sheep rumen microbial communities from Palmerston North, Manawatu-Wanganui, New Zealand - 1728 DNA GHGlow gp2 (v2) (version 2) | ecosystem: Host-associated > Mammals > Digestive system >... | reverse complement strand
TACGCTTGCATGGGCGACGCACTGCTTCTGTTCAGCTTCGGCGCCGGCGGCACATCCTTCCTGGTGACAAACCTCTGCTTTATCGGCTATACCTTCTGCACCCTTCTTTTCGGCGGTGCGTTTCCCCAAGCGCTGATCTTACTGATCCCTTGTTTGCTCATGTTTCTGGGACTTTTCTTCATTGCAACAAGGAGCAGGTGGATCGACCTGGGTGAAACGACCGGAATCGCGTTCCTCTATTTGCTCACCGTCACGCTGCACGGCAGTATGGGCTTAACCGCCGCGATTCTGATGCCCGGCGTTCATACTCTCCTGCTGGGGGCCGGTCTGTTTCTTTTTATGATCGCCGATCATTTCCTGGTGATTTATAAGTTCAAAACCAAAAACAAACGGGCTTTGCGCATCAATACGTCCTGTTATTTTTTCGGGATGATGCTGGTTGCGCTGAGTTTTTCCGTAATACAATAATCCATTGAAAACATGAAAGGCAAAAGAATGAAACATATCTTTCTCTATAATCCCGCCGCCGGTAAGGGCGATGCGAAAACAGAACTTGAAGCGGCCGTTACAAGGCATCCCGACTGTGAGCTGTATGTGACCCGAGAACCTCGGGACGCCACCCGCTACATTCAGCAGCGAATCACAGAAGCGCCGGACGAGCAGATCTGCTTTATCGCCTGCGGCGGCGATGGGACCATCAACGAGGTGGCCTCCGCCGTAGCCGGTCACAGAAACGTTTGCTTCACCGTATATCCCTGCGGCAGCGGCAACGACTTTGTGAAGATATTCGGCGGTAGCAAGCGCTTTTTAGACATCGATGCTCTGCTGGCAGCCGAACCCGCGCCTATCGACATTTTGAAGGTAGACGATCGCTGGTGCATCAACGTGTTCAGTTTCGGTTTCGATACCGGCGTACTGAAAACCATGAACAACGTGAAGCGCAAACCCCTTATGGGCGGCCAGAGGGCTTATTACGTAGGCATCGTCCACGCCCTGATGAAGTCCATGAAAACCGGCTGCACTGTCACCGTGGACGGGGAGCCCTTCTTCGCCGGGGATATCCTCCTTTGTACATTTGCAAACGCCCAGTACGTTGGCGGCTCCTTCAAGTGCGCGCCTCGGGCCAAGGTCGACGACGGGCTCATCGAAGTTTGCCTGGTAAAGCCCATCTCCCGCTTTTCCTTCGTGAAGCTCATCGGTTCCTATACCAACGGCACCCATCTGGAGGACCCGCGCATGAAGGATATCGTTCAATATACCCAGGCGAAAAAGCTGACCGTGGAAAGCGCCAAAGGGCTTCTGCCGGTATCCCTGGACGGAGAGGTCATCGAGAGAAAGAGATTTACCGTGGAAGTGGTGCCTGGCGGTGTGAACTTCGCCCTGCCGAAAGAAAAGGAATAAAGCCAAAAGAAATTGACAGGTCCCGCAAGCAGCAGGACCTGTTTTTTCATGAGTTCAAGGCGGCGTGCTCCGCCGCCAATTCCCGAAATAGGCGGCCGGGCGTCCACTCTAAATTGTGCTTCGTGGTGACGGCTTTGTACGTGACGGTCGCTTGAAGCATCTTCATCCCATTCAACAGGCCGTGGAACTGATCAGAGCTGAGTTCGTCCAGCACAAGCATTTCGTCTGTAAACGGTATTTCTGGCGAAATCAAAGTATTTGAGCTCTCTTTCTCCAGGATCGCCCCCAGAGGACGGCCGCAGTCCTCCGCCGATCCCTCCACAGCAGTGATGCCGAACTGCATCAGTAAAAACTGCAGCTTCATCCTTTTCTCGCCGGTGATATTGAACAGCAGCGCCTTGGCCATGATGATTGTCCCTCTTACAATGAAGAAAATAGAAAAGAGCATCTTTTTATAGATGCTCTTTTGGCTGGTGCGGTGGACGAGACTTGAACTCGTACGCGCGAAGCACACGCACCTCAAACGTGCCTGTCTGCCAATTCCAGCACCACCGCGCATTTATGGATTATAATGGAGAAGGGTGCATTTGTCAATCCTTCGCGTAAAAAACTTTTTCTCGCACATACTACCCTCTATGAGACACGTATTGCTTTTATTGCTGCTGTTTTGCCTGCTGTGCGGCTGCGCTGAAAAGCGGGCCGATGCTGCTGCGTCGGAACCGATAAAGCAGAGTTTTTTAGGTCTGGATAGATCCGCAACGCCCTCTCCCACACCTGTGGACCCCACGCGAGAGGCGGTGGACTTATGCGTGGGCAACGACGTTGTCACCTTACGACTGTCCGATATGGGCGTCATTATGGACAGTTCCGGGGCACCGGCAATCGACCAACCTGTTTTTCGCGCTTTCTATGATAAGCTGAACGAACTCTACGGCGTCCCCGCGCAAGACGCACAGGTATTCTATTCCGAAGATCCAACGTCTCCGCTCACTTTCATTCCCGAAGCAGAGGGATTGCGCGTCGATGAAATGTCCTTAGTCCATGCGCTGACGGAACCATCGGCACCCGCCAGGATCACGGTAGAATTGCTGCCCGTACAGGCGTCCGTCATCGAAGCAGACCTGAAAGAAAGATATTCCCTCCTTTCCTCCTTTACCACCTCTTTCAAAGGGTCTACCTTGGGACGCAAGAATCGTGTGAACAACATGGAACTCGCCGCGTCTCGGATCAACGGCGTCGTTCTGGCGCCTGGTGAAGAGTTCAGCATGAACCAAACCATTTTGGACAGAAACAAGGAGAATGGCTATTACCTGGCCCCGGCCATCCGCAACGGCACCTACGAAAAGGAGTACGGCGGCGGAGTCTGCCAGGTTTCCTCCACTCTGTTCAACGCCGTTATGATGGCGGATCTTACCGTTACAGAGCGCCATCATCACAGCTGGCCTATGACCTATGTACCTATCGGTCGGGACGCCACCATCTCCACCGGGTATAAGGATTTCAAATTCATCAATTCCACGGAGGATGAGTTGATCATATTCGCCCATCTGGACAGGAAGGCGAAAACCGTCACCGTCCGACTGTACGGTGTCCAAAGCCCTGATTTTGACCATATCAAGATCGTCTCGAAGCGAACCGGCTCTCTGCCTGCCAAGGGTACAAAGATACACCTGGACGAAAGCCTTTCCGCCGGTACTCGGGTGGAGGAACGCAAGGAACGGCGGGGCAAAACCTCCGTGACATATAAGGAATATTACGATGCTGACGGAAAGATTTTAAAGCGAGAAACCGCCTATGAGGACAGCTATCCTTCCATCGAAGGACTTGTCTACGTATCCGCCGACCTCTATCGGTGAACGGCGTTTGACGCAGCGTGGATTCGGTTGTATACTGTGGAAAAAACAGGAGTGTATAAGTATGATCCTGATCCGCGGCGCAGGCGATATGGCCAGCGGCATCGCTGTTCGTCTCTATCGATGCGGTTTTACCCTGGCTATGACCGATCTGGAACGGCCCACCTCCATTCGTCGGACGGTGTGCTTCTCTGAAGCGATCCTCCGAGGCACCTGTACTGTGGAGGGTATCACGGCGGAAAGGGCATGCACCCGAGAGGAAGCCGATAGGATTTGGCAGCAAGGCTACATCCCTGTTTTTGCTGACGACGAAGGGACTGTTCTGTTTTTGTTGAAACCGTACGCCGCAGTTGACGCTCGGCTGGCCAAGGTGAATCTGGATACGTCCATCACCGACGCGCCCATCGTCGTGGCTGTGGGGCCCGGGTTTTCCGCCGGTATCGACTGCCACGCCGTAGTGGAGACCCAGCGGGGCCACTATTTGGGGCGAGCCATCTATGAAGGAGCCGCCGCCGCCAACACGGGCATACCCGGCAACATCGGCGGTTACACCGTGGAGCGGATCGTCCGCGCGCCCAAGGCCGGTATTTTCCATCCAATTCATGAAATCGGCGATGAAGTGAAAGCCGGCGAGATCGTGGCTTATGTGGACGATGAGCCGGTCAAATGTCTGATCGGTGGTACCCTTAGAGGTATCCTGCCGGAAGGGAGCATAGTCCATGCCGGAATGAAAAGCGGCGACGTGGACCCCCGCTGCAAACCGGATCACTGTCTGTGCGCCTCCGATAAAGCGCTGGCCGTAGGCGGCGGCGTCCTGGAAGCCCTCCTGCATTTCGGATACAGAGAATAATCAAAAGAGCCGCCTGAAAAGCGGCTCATTTTCTTCAGAAGGGCAGATAACCAAGATGCTCCAGCAGGATCTTGATCCCCAACAGGATCAGGATGATCCCGCCGGCCAGCTCCGCTTTGCTCTTATACTTGGTGCCGAAGATGCTGCCGATCTTCACGCCTAGGGCGGAGAGCAGGAAGGTGATGACGCCGATGAAGGTGACGGCGGGCAGGATTCGGACCTCCAGGAAAGCGAAGGTCACGCCCACGGCCAAGGCGTCGATGCTGGTGGCGATGGCCATGACAAGCATGGCTTTGAACCCCAACGACGGATTCACATGCTCCGGGTCTTTGTCCAGCGACTCCCGGATCATGTTTCCGCCAATAAGGCATAACAGGATCATGGCGATCCAGTGATCCACAGCAGCGATGTATTCGGCAAAGCTGCTACCCAGAAAATACCCGACGAGCGGCATCAACGCCTGAAAGCCGCCGAACCATAGCCCCACGATCACTATATGTTTCCATTGTATCCTGCCGATGGCCAGCCCCTTGCAGACGGCCACGGCAAATGCGTCCATGGAAAGGCCAACAGCCAATATAAATAATTCAAATACGGTCATGTACGCTGTCTCCTGCTAAAAGCATTGTGCATTGTACTAAATCCTGCGTCAAATTGCAATAGGCCGCTGGAATGTATAGGCTATTGGGATTGCTTTTTCCTGAACATCAACGTATACTGAATTTACGCGACTTTTCATGTCTGTCGAATGGAGGGATAATGATGAGTAAAACCGTATGGATCATTCTGATCGTGTGTCTGTGTTTGGCGTTGTGCATCTGCGCCGGGCTGTTCCTGGCGGGACGCATCGCATCCTCTTTCACGGACAGTCAAACGAATACGGATACAAATAAGTATAAGGACTTGAAGAACCCCTATTCTGAGGATGGATCCTATTCCGTTAAAGCGAACGATCTGAAGAAACTGACCATCGACTGGATCAGCGGTTCCGTGACGATAGTGCTGACGGACGGAGACGTGATTCGCATTCAGGAGACAGCCGATAAAACTATCAAGGAACGGGACGCCCTGCGCTACGGTATCAGCGCAGATAAGCTGCGTATTCAGGCCTGCAGAAAGAACCACCCCGGCAGACTTCCCAGAAAGGATTTGGTCGTGTCCCTCCCCCGTTCCCTGGCTGACCAGTTGCGCGAATGCGAGATCGATACTGTCTCCGCTTCCGTGTCTGCTGCAGGGCTTCACCTGGACGAACTGGAAGTCAATACCGTTTCCGGCAAAGTGGAGCTAAGTAATATGATCGCAGAGGGAGCGGGCATCGATACTGTATCCGGTCCCGTAATACTGCTTGACTCGCAGGTGAGTTCTCTGCGCATGGACAGCGTATCCGGTATGATGAAGGTCTCCGGCAGCGTAAAGAAGATCAAAGTCTCCTCCGTTTCCGGACCCCTGGAATGTAACGCCGACGCTTGCAATGACATTCGCGCCAATACCCTTTCCGGGACTGTCGACTTCATACTCGTTAAAACGCCGGATAAGATGTCTGTCGACACCAGCTCCGGAGATATCCGTATCGCTTTACCTACCGACACCTCCTGTTCCATTCAAATGGACACCATGTCCGGCAAACTTTATCTCAACGGGGAGGCTGTAGGCGCTAAACAGCTCACCCTCGGCGAAGGCCAAGCACAATTCGACATCGACTCTATGAGCGGCAGTGTCTTTATCCGCACCAAATAACCTGGTTTTACGCTTTTTCATTTGACGAATCCGTCACAATCTGCTACTATTGTTTGCAATAAACAAGGAGGATTATCCCATGGCAAGACCCGTAAAGATCACCTCGGACACCCCCTGCGATATCGGTCCCATGCTGACGGAGCGCTACAGCGTAGAGCTCGTTCCCCTGCACGTGACCATGAACGGCCAGGAGTATCTGGACGGTGTGAACATAACCAACGAAATGATCTATGAGAATTGGGAGAAGACCGGCTCCCTGCCCAAGACCAGCGCTGTAAGTGTGGGCGATTATGCGGACGTGTTCCAGCGGCTCGTGGATCAGGGCTATGACGTGATCCATATCTCCCTGGGCTCCGGCCTGTCTGTGACCCACCAAAACGCGGTCATGGCCGCTGAGGAGATTCCTGGCGTATACGTGATCGACTCCTGCTGCCTGTCCACCGGCACCGGACTTCTGGTGTGTGAAGCCGGAGAGCGGGTCAAAAAGGGCATGGACGCGGCCACGATCTATGAAGAAGTGAAGGCCCTGAATCAGAAGAATTGCGCCAGTTTCATTCTCGATACCCTGGCTTTCCTGCACGCCGGCGGTCGCTGCTCCTCCCTGGCTCACATGGGCGCGAACCTTATGAGCATCAAGCCCAGCATCCGGGTGCTCAACGACCAAAACGGTAATATGACCGTTGGCAAGAAGTACTTTGGAAAGTTGAAGAAGTGCATCATCTCCTATATCCACGACCAGCTGGATGGGCGCACCGATATCGTACGGGATCGCATCTTCATCACCCATTCCGGATTCCCCGAAGCAGACATCCAGTGGATGAAGGCTGAAGTCGAAAAGTACGGACCCTGGGGCGAGATCATCGTCACCACTGCAGGCTGTACCATTTCGTCCCACTGCGGCCCGGGTTGCATCGGCGTACTGTTCCTTACGAAATAAAAGATTTACATTTTTTCAACCTTCTCACCCTCCTTTTGGGAGGGTTTTCTGTTTCCAAAGGGATCGGAATCATGTTATAATCAATCAAACAGTTTCGGAGGTCCTATGATCCTTTCCATCCTGTATCTGCTGTTTTACGCCATGGCGGGCGTCGAGATCGGCAGGTATCTGTTCAAAACCGAATCCTTCCCCCGCCGTATTTGGCTTGGGCTTACCCTGGGCCTATTCTGCAGCATCTGGCTGCCCAGCCTGTTTGCTTTCATGTTGGGTTTCGGCTCTTTTAGCCACGTGCTGGGTATCGTCCTCGTGGTCCTGCTCACGGTGCTGTGCCTGCTGCAAAAGAAAAAAGCGCCCATGGCCAAGGGATCTGACCTAAAGTCCCTGCTACCGCTGTTATGGCTATTGCCCGTCTTCATGATCGGTGCCTATCTTTTCTCCACCCATATCCTGGAGCCCAAGGCGGACGGATACTATGTGGGCCAGACCACCTACGGGGACCTCGCCATGCATCTCGGCTTCATCTCCAGCCTGTCGGAGCAAGGCTTTTTCCCGCCGGAATACAGCATTTTCCCCGGTCACACCGTCAATTACCCCTTTCTCTGCGAAGTGCCAAGCGCCTCACTGTTTCAGTTCGGCGCCAACCTTCGCTGGGCGTATCTGCTGCCCGCCCTGTACGCCTATGGGCTGGTGATCCTGGGCGTATATTATTCCTTCCAAGCCTGGCTCAAACGAGTGGATCGGACCCTTTTCGCCACGTACCTTTTCTTTATCGGCGGCGGATTCGGGTTCATCTATTTCTTTGATCGGCTCAACGGTGCCTCCACCGTGGGCGCATTGATCGGAGAAAACGGGTACGCCAGCAATCTCAGCTATCTGCTCAACGACTTTTACGTGACCCCCACGAATCTACCCCGGATCGGCCTTCGCTGGGTCAATCCCATCGTGGATATGCTGATTCCCCAGCGTGCCACTCTCTTTGGCTGGGTGTTCCTGTTCCCCTGCCTCTATCTTCTGATCCGATTCGCCTTCGAAAGCAGGAAGTCTTCCCTCGCTCCGCTGATCCTGTTCGCCGGGGGACTGCCTCTCATCCACACCCACTCCTTCCTGGCTCTTGGCATCGTCAGCGCAGTCTATTGTTTGCAAGACCTCGTGCTGCACTTTGATCGCAAACGGCTGATACAATGGGCCTGTTACGGATGCATCGTTATCCTCCTTGCCGCGCCCCAGCTCTTCGGCTTCGCCTTCCGGCAGGCCAGCGAAAGCGGCATGGTCCGCCTTCACTTTAACTGGGCCAATGAGGTGGACTCCTTCCTGTGGTTCTATGTCAAAAACCTGGGCTGGCTGTTCATCCTGCTGCCCTTTGCCTTGCTGTTGCTGTCGAAGCGTGACCGCAGGATCGCCCTCGGTTTTCTGATCCTCTGGCTCATTTCCGAGGTGGTCGTCTTCCAGCCCAACATCTATGACAACAATAAGCTCCTGTTCGCCTGGTTCTTCTGTCTTTGTGCCCTGACGGCCAAGCTTTTGAGCGTGCTCTCCCATCGGCTGTCCCATCGGTTCATATGCGCCCCGAAAGAGCGTGTTGCTGCCCTGTCTCTTATGGGGATCATATCTTCCGGCCTCGGTCTGTTTATTCTGATGACGGCCCTTGTCTCCCACCGCTCCGGGAGGTATGTGAATCTGCCATCCTTCGGTGTCCTCACAGAGCTGTTTCTGCTGGCCTTTTTGATCTATCTTTCCCTGCAGATTTGGAAGGCTCACAATGCAAAGGAAAGCGATTCTTGGGCCGGACTGCTGTTAGTCCTGTCGTCCTGTCTATCGGCATATCTCCTCTATCGCCTTCTCCTTGAAAACAGCAGCCGGTCTTTGTCCGTGTCTCTCTCCTTTGCGCTGCTGTTGGGCTTTGCTGGCCTGGGAATCGTTCTTTTGTTTGTATCCCTGTATCTATCCACCCGAGGTGCGAACGCCAAAAACAGAGGCGTTTACGCCAGCCGTGCGCTACTTGCCTTCCTGCTGGGCTTCTCCCTCTTCATCTCCGGTCCTATGACCATCCTCAGAGAAGTTCGCAGTTCTTACATGATGTTCAATAATGCTGACATCAGGGCGGCGGAGTACATTCGGGAAAACACGGATGCCAACGGTGTGTTTTTAACTGACTGCAACTGGCATTTGAACGCCGTGTCCGTGCTGACAGGGCGAAGCATCGTCTGCGGGCCGGATCTTTTCCTCTACTATCACGGCATCGATACCAGTGAGCGTAAAACCGATATCTCCGCCATGTTCGAAGCACCGGCGGACAATCCGGATCTTTTCCGAAAATACGATGTCCGATATGTGTTCATCGGTTCATCGGAGCGCAATGGCTACGCCATCGACACGGATTATTTCATCGATAATGGTACCATTCTCTATGACCAGGACGGCATCCAAGTGATCGAACTGAAATGAAAACAGCGAAACGAATCATCTTCATATCCTTACTTATCTTGCTGTTTGCCGGGGCGGTGCTGCTGGACCCACTGATTCGTTTTACCTGGAATCTGCGACAGGAACGGTTCCGGGACGCTGAATCGATCTATCTTGATTGTCTCAGTGTATCGGATACCCTGCGAAACGAATCCGCAGAGAAATTGAAACGGTATTTGGAAAAGCAGCTTGCGCGGTACTTTGCTAAAAAGCTTAGATATGATCGGATCATGGGTATTCTGTCCAATCTGTCTGAAACATGCCTCCCCCAGCAGGACGTGGAGCGTTGCCGAAAAGCAGCAGAGGAAATGGAACAGGCACGGATCGATCTAGCTCAGGCGGACAGCTTCTATCAAAACGGCGAATACGGCTCCGCTATTCCTTTTTATCGTCGATCTCTGATCGCCGATGAGAGCGCCTCGTTCCGATTGGAACAAGCGGAAGCACTCTATCAGAATTCTGTCCTGGACATAGCGGAGGCAGCCATGGCATCAGGCAGATACGAAGACGCTGAGGCCGCGTTGTCTGCTAGCATAGAGATATTAGATCATGACGATGATCTTCTTGCTGCTGTAGAGGACGTGCGAATGCTGAAAGCCGGGCAGACCTACCACGCCTGGGCGGAAGAAGCCCGACGGCTCTTGCACACAGATGGACCGAAGTCGGCCTTTGCATATTTAGCAGATCTGCAGCAGAAGAACACCGATTCGTATGAATTGGAGTATCTCGATCAAGTGATCCGTCATGAATACGAGGCGGATATTTGCGAACACGCTCTGTCGTTACGGGAAGGGGGCGACTCAGACAGCGCCTGTTCCCTCCTGCAGGATGCCCTTTCATGGATCGATTCCGATACGATAAAATCCCTGCTCGCCGAAACCAGGGCCTCTATGACCTTCTGGCTGGTGGACATGCCCATCCTGCGCGACGATACAGCCAGCGCAAGATCCGGCGTTTTAAGCACGATCTCCAGCGACAAAGCGCTGACGGACGTTCAGGGGAATGAATACGTTCACAGCTTTTGGGCGGACGCCGGTTCCGTCGCCTTCAGGCTGGACGAGGATTTCAAGCTATTCGCCGGCACGGTAGCCTTCCCGCAAGGGGAAACTTCAGACCTCTATCGAGCTTCCGCTACGCTGCAGATATTTGGAGATGGCAGCCTGCTGGCTGAATTCAAGAATATGGACATGGCATCCTCGCCTCTTCCCTTCTCCCTTTCCATTAGCGGCATCAGGGAGCTGACATTGACCTGGACCAGCGAAGGCGCCGGCGGCTGGAAGGATTGGGGCCGATTCGCCACCGTCTTCGACGGCCGTTTCCTGACAACAGTCCCAGAGCAAAATTGAAACTATAGAAGCTCCTGCAGGCTGTAAATCTCCCGACAGGAATTCGGCAGGGACGCCGGGCGGGCAGGCGAAATCCCGGTGTGGATATATCGGCTCTCCATTCCTGCCGATGCGGCGCCCTGGATATCCGCCGCGGCATCGTTGCCAATCATCAAACACGTCTCCGGACAGAGATCGTATTTCAAGAATAATTGTTCAAATATGGCCTTGTCCGGTTTTTTGACGCCAACATCCGAAGAAAGGACGATTCCGTCAAACTGTTCGTTCAGCCCTAGCATATTCAATTCCGGCACAGTAAAAGCAGCCTGCGCATTGGAAAGAAGATAAACGCCCTTCCCCCGCGCCCGCAGTGTATTCAGCACTTTCAGTGCATGTGGGTAGGGCCGTATGTGGCGAAGGGACAATGCGCGAAAGAGCACGGCGGCATCCTCTGCCATCTTATTGCTCACAGAAATGCCCTTGCGCTTGTACAATCGCTCGAAAACGTGCAGGATATCGGGTTCGATGTGCGCTTTCGGTATGTTCGGCCGCTGAAATGCGCATAAATCGATCTGCTCCGTTATAGTGTCCAAATAAGCTTGATGCAGTTCATTTGAAGTATACGCCGCCCCTTGCAGCGAGAGAAACAAAGCCATGCGCCGCCATAAGGACGGCATGGCTTCGTCGGTGCGGATATCCACCACCGTTCCGTATAGATCAAAAATATAGTTTTGAATCATACCTGAGATACACGGATGATTTCCAGTTTTTTACGGGGGACGATCCGAGGCTTAGGTTTCGTTTCGATCACCCGCGGCTGCAAGTTGACAGCCTCCGCCATGGTATCTTTCTGCTGTTCAATCTCCACTGACTGTTCAGTAACTACATTATCTGCCGCTTGTCCTTCATGAACCGGTGCAAAGGGCATTGTGTTTTCCGAGGTGATCATAACGGGTCGTACGCGGGGCTTGTGAATGGGCACGGCCGTGATCTCTCCCGTTCTGCGTGACGGGTTGACGGTTGGCTGCGGGGCGTATAGGGTCTTGGTGCCCGTATCAGAAGTGAAATTGACAATAGGAACAGCCTCTGCAGCTTCTTCCTCCCTACCTACGGCGGCCATCCGGTCAGTCCGATCCATATAACGAAGCTTTGCAGGCTGCATATACCCAAACTGATCGTGGACAGCGTCGCCTCCGACCTTTGTCGGGATCGGACCGGTGGGCGTCTTTCGGGGACCGAACGGACGCAAACCGGATTCCTTGGGCAGCCACCGGCGCACGTTCATCTCCGCTACCCGAAAAATAACGGACAGCAGCAGAAACACCAGGAGCAAGGCAAACACGATCAAAGCCGCCATTCGAAAGAGTCGCACGTACAGTTCCGTATCGTAGATGGTGCCCGTCACGTCAACCCGTTCGCCGGGCTTAATAGGCGGCAGGCTGGTGGGTTTCGGCGCTGTCAGCGGGGAAAGGTCCAAGGTCATGGGCACCGATGCGTACTGAGTCTGTGCCGGGTCCACGGCGGTCAACACAAAGGTAAGCGACCGGGTACCGGCCGGAACGACGAACTCCTTTTCAAAAGTGGTGACGCCGGTGGACAAAAACTCATATTCGTTGACTACACCTTTGAAATAATCCCCCTCGGTGACGACGGCGTTTCGAATGGGGACGTTGGAGTCGTTGCGAATTTCAAAGAGAACGTTCATCCGGTTTGACCCGTCTTCGTTTTGGACGGAGTTCTCCAACAGGACGGACAGCTTCAGACGCACCTGGTCGGAGTCCACAAAGGGCAAGACCTCATAGGCGGAAGGGCTTTTGACCGTGACCGTGCCGCCCACGCAATCGAAGCCTGTGGCTTCAAAGGAAATATAGCGTACAGATCCCGAGGAAACGGCTGAAGGCACTGTACAGGAAACGGTCCTCTCCGCCCCCGCTTCAAGGGCGATCCCCTCTGCGATCAGGGTGCCGATCTCGTCCACCAGACGGATTTCGGTCATGGGATGGGTGCCGTCGTTGATGAGCGTGATCCGAAATAGGGTCCCGTCGGCGGTGGCAGGATACTTTTCCACCATCATCTTCAGATCCACATGTACATATTCCACCGTCACGATTTCCGGAGCAGATGCCTTGGATTCGATGCCACGCACCGTATACTGGGACACAGGGTTCAGCTCTAAGGCGCTGCTGCCCATGGTCACGGTGGCTTTTACTTCCATCCGTTCCCCTGCATTCAGCGTCGTCTTGGGCAGGGTCACGGAAGGCTGAGAGATGCCCATGTCCTGTAAGGTCAGGTTCGTCATATCGAACTTTGTATCGTTGACGAGGGTATAGGTCACCGTGACGGGGTCACCTTCCCGAGCCAGCAGAACGTCCGGTTCCACGATAAGCCCCATCACCGGCTCGATGAAGCGCTCGATGCGGATCGATACCGTCAGATCATGGTCGGTGATAATGGGATCCTCCCGCCCTTCGTCTTCCGGAGCGAAGCTGACGGTCTGCCAGGTCAATTGAAAGGACAGATCCCTGTCGAATTCGTCCTCATCGATGCGCACGTTCTCCAATGTGAATTCCAACACGTCGTTGGCTGAAATGGTAAGGGTTTCCGAGATAAGCTTAGGCTCTTCGAGTAGATCCCCCTGCAGCGTCAAAGCATCGAGGACATAATCCTCCTCCAGTTCATTTTTCAACGTGAACCGGAAGAAGGTCATGTCTCCGGCCTCGCTGAGCAGGCAGTCAGGGTCCGCTTCCACCGTCAGCGTCAGGGGTTCGTCGTTCTCCGCCCACGCTGGAAAAGCCATCCACAGCAGGATGACCGCCAGAAAAAGCATATGAAGATGAAACCGTTTACCTGTCCTCATGGTCCTCCAAAGAGCGATACTCGCTGCCGATGCACCGGCCCGTCAGCGTGCCGGCACTCTCATTATAGACTGCATCCATAAAGGTTTTCGTGCGCCCCTTCTCGACGGTTGCGACGCAGTATATCCGTTCCCCGTATTCCGGCGATAAGATTGCCCCCTGCTTACGGGCCTCCTGCTGAAAGATGGCCCACTGATGGTAGGGAACATCGAATGCGATCAAATCGCAGGGCGCCATGCGCACGATGCCCGCCGCTCGTATGGCCTCCGAGCAAGACTTGGAATAGGCCCGCACCAAGCCGCCGGTACCCAGGAGGATCCCGCCGAAATACCGGGTCACCACGCAGAGCACGTCTGTCACGCCTGCGCCCCGCAGAGCGTCCATCATGGGCATACCAGCCGTACCGCCCGGCTCACCGTCATCGGAAAATCGGGCGATCTCCCCCTTTTTGCCCACCGAATAGGCGTAGCAGTTATGGGTGGCGTCCCAATACTGTTTACGAAGCACAGCCAGTTTATCTATCGCTTCGCTTTCCGATGAGATGGGGAAACACTGTCCGATAAAGCGGGACTTGTTGATTATCAGCTCAATGCTGGCGGAAGCTTTAACGGTTCGGTAACAAGCTGGCTGATCCATTGGTATACCCGTTTCGACTCCCTTCCCGCATTTGAGCTTATAGTAGCAAATCCACCGGATAAAAGCAAGTTCAGCCCTGATTTGTTACAAATTGTCCACGGCTTCACCCCGTAGAAGTGCGATCTCCCGGGCGTAACCCGCAAGGTCATCCTGGGGCGTTTCCAGGATCATAGGAAGGTTTTTAAGCGACGGATGGTCCACCAGCGCCAAAAATGCGTCTAACCCGATACATCCCTTCCCGATGGGTGCATGGCGATCCTTGCGGCTTCCCAGAGGAAACAGGGAATCGTTTACGTGGAGAGCTTTCAGCCGGGAAAGGCCAACCTGTCGGTCGAAAGATTCCAGCACGCCATCCAGGTCATGGACGATATCGTACCCGGCTGCAAACACGTGGCAAGTGTCTAAACAAACCCCTACTTTCTCCCGGAGCTCCACCCGGTCTATGATCTTACGTATCTCCTCGAAAGCGCCGCCGATCTCGCTGCCTTGACCCGACATTGTCTCGATCAGTACGGTAGTGGGCATATCCGGCGTCAGCAACGTATTCAGAAGTGCGGCCGTCTTCTCGATGCCCGCCGATATCTCCTGCCCCACATGGCTGCCGGGATGAAAGTTGTACAGATTGCCTGAAAAAGCGTTCATACGCTCCAAATCATCCTTCATGACCATGGCGGCAAACTCCTGCACTCGCCCATCTGCCGCACAGGGATTCAGCGTATATGGCGCATGGGCCACCATGGGAAGCATATCCTTCTCCCGAAGCAGTGTCATCAGGGCTGCAGCATCTTCCAGGTCCAGTGCTTTCGCCTTACTGCCCCGGGGATTACGCAGAAAGAATTGGAAGGTGTTCGCCCGAATGCTCAGAGCATCCTGCCCCATGCGCAGCAATCCTTTGGAGGGAGAAAGATGGCAGCCGATCCGAATCATGTTTCCTCCTTTTGAAAAGAGCCGCAGCATCTTTGGCCGCGGCCCTGGGTCGTATTTATTTCTGCAGTTCCGGCAGCAACGCTTCGTAATAGTCCAGGGATTCCGGATTTCCCAGAGCTTCCCGGTTGGTGATCCTGCGTCCATTGACCATGTTGGTCACGGCGGACTCCACCTTCTTTCCGTTGAATGTCTTCGGGAGGTCCGGTACGGCGTAGATCAGCGCCGGCACATGCCGGGGGGAAGCCTTGATCCTGAGTTCCTTCTTTATCCGCTTTTTCAGCTCCTCAGTGAGCTCCGCGCCCGGAGCCAGCTGAACGAATAGCAGGATGCGCTGATCATCGTGGTACATCTGACCGATGGCCAGGCTGTCCTGAACCTCGGGGAGTTTCTCCACGATGTTGTATATCTCCGCGGTACCGATACGCACGCCGGAGGGCTTCAATACGGAGTCGGAGCGTCCGAAATAGGTGACACCGCCAGTCTCGCTGTTGAACTGCACATAATCCCCATGATGCCAAATACCGGGATAGACCCTAAAATAGGCGTTCATATATCGCTCACCGTCCGGGTCGTTGTCAAACCAGATAGGCATACTGGGCTCCGGAATCTCGCAAACCAGCTCGCCCTGGGTGTCACGGACGGGCTTTCCGTTTTCGTCATAGCATTCGATCTTCATGCCGAGGCCCGGGGCCTGCAGCTCGCCTACGTATACGGGGCTCAGCAGATTCCCGATACAGAAGCATCCGTTTATATCCGTGCCGCCGGCGATGGAATTGAAATGCAGGTCCTTTTTGATCTCCCGATACACGAACCGGAACCCCTCCTCGCTGAGGGCGGAGCCTGTCTGGGAGATCATGCGCAGCTTTTCAAGGTTCGCATGCTCCCTGGGGTTGAAACCGGCCGCCATAAGGGCGTGGATGTAGCTGGCGGAAAGGCCGAACACGGTGACCCCCTCCTCGTCCAATACCTTCCAGATGGCGTCCAAATCGGGATAGGACGGATTGCCGTCGTAGAGGACGATGGAGCTGCCTGCGCCCAAGGCAGCGGCCTGCCAGTTCCACATCATCCAGCTGCAGGTGGTGATATAAAGAATGCAATCTGAGGGCTTCATATCGTGATGCAGCACCAGCTCCTTAAGCTGATTAATAAGGAGTCCGCCCACAGATTGTACCATGCACTTGGGCTTGCCGGTGGTCCCGGAGGAAAACATGACCACGGTGGGATCGTTGAATTCCCGCTGTTCGTAGACAAAGGGCTCGGGTATAGCCTTAGCCAGGAAATCCTCGTAGAGCACAGCGTTGGGAATCGTGGAGATATCCGCCGCATCTCCCGCATAGTGGATAACGACCACCTTCCTGAGCCCGTCCATACGAGCAGCCACTTGAGCGGCATTGGGCAGAGTCTCGAAAGCTTTCCCTTTATAGTAATAGCCGTCCGTAGTGAAGAGCACTTTGGGGGACACCTGTCCCAGTCGATCGAAGGCAGCGCCGGGGCCGATATCCGTGGCGCAGGAGCACCAAACGCCGCCCACCGCCGCGGTGGCCAGCATGGCGATGACGGTTTCCGGCAGATTCGGAAGATACGCCGAAACCGCGTCTCCGGCACCCACGCCCAGCTCCCGAAGAGCTGTGGCCAGGCGGAAGGTCTGCTCCTTCACATCCTTCCAGGTCAAAACACGGCGAACTTTATCCTCGCCTCGAAAGATGAGGCACGCCTCGTCGTCAGCCTCATGCCGGAGCAGGTTTTCCGCGTAGTTCAGCTTGCAGCCGGGAAACCATTTTGCTCCGGGGAACTTGTGGATATCGTCCACGGTCTTCTCGTAACCAACGGAATGAACGATATCCAGATACTGAAACAGGATGTCCCAAAATGCCTCCGGTTCGTCCACAGAAAACCGATACAGCTCTTTGTAGTTTCGGTAATCCCGCCCCTTCTCCCGATTGACCAGCTCCATAAAGGCGTACATATTGGACGCCTTCTGCACATCCTCGCCGGGGGTCCACAGCAGTTCGCGCATAAATCTCTCCTTTTTTTCCTTAATATGCCCTCGCCATGGGATGTATCTATCGTATCTTCTCCAGAAACTTGCTGATGGCGGTACGACGGACCTTCATGGCGCCGATGGGACAGAATTCCTGGCAGCAGAAGCAGCGGATGCACTTCTTATAGTCGATGGATGGTTTCTTATCGATCATGGTAATGGCTTTGGCGGGACAGACCTTGCTGCATTCGCCGCAGCCGATGCAGTCCTCCGCCTTCACCTGAGGCCGGGGCTGAACGGCGGCTTTGAGGATTTTGACCCAAAGCTTTCCAACAAAGCCGGTATATTTGTCGGTGAACAGGATACCCCGCTTAACGCCGATGGTCTCGAAATCCGGGCATATAAACTTTTCCCAGCCCTCCGTGACGGACAACTCAGCTACGGTGTCAGGGATGAGCCCCCGTTCGTGAGCGGCCATCAAAGTGGGCACGTCCTCCTTCTGCATGTGGATGAGGGCGGCCAGGACCAGGTCCAGGTGATGGGGCGATTTGGATGCCGCCAGCAGGCCCATTTTTCGGGGTTTGCCCATGGAGGGGCCGTTGCCCTCCATGGCCATGACGCCGTCGCAAATGGTCAATACAGGCTTGAAATAGGCATTTATATCCACCAGCATCCGGGAGAAGTCCGTGGGGTTCGGATAGCGGTAGTGATACTCCGGCTTGTCTGTGCCGGGGATGGTCCCGAACAGGTTCTTGCAACCGCCGGTAAGGCCCATCATGCCGTGGGTCTTCAGCTTACAGAAGTCGATGATATAATCGCAGTCATCCAGGTACGCCGTGTAGGTGAACTCTTTCATGACCTTTGCTTCGGGGAAGGTGCCGCGCTTGATCTGGGTGTTCTGATTCAGGGTGGCCCCCGCCTTTTCGCAGTCGTTGAGACCGGTGGCCGCATACACCCGCTTCAAATACGGCAAGGAGAACGGTCCCCCGGGGCTGTCGCCGATGACCACGGATGCGCCTCGCTCCACAAGCAGCTCTGTAAGAGCGCTCAGCAACACCGGATGGGTGGTGGCCGCCTTATCCGGCTTCAAAAAGGTGATGAGGTTGGCTTTGATGACGACTCTGTCCCCGGGCTTGACGAAATCCAATCCGCCCAAGGGGGCAAGAACCTCCTTCAGAGCTGATTTGCACAATTCCGGGTCATAAGTTTCGCAGGCGACGACGGAAACGTCCAGAGGGCGATTGTTATTATCCATATTCTATAATCCTTACAGGCCGATGATAGCTTTGGCGATGGAGAAGAAGGTTAGCAGCGATAGGGCGTCCACCACAGTGGTTATAAAGGGGCTGGCCATGACCGCCGGGTCGAAGCCCAGCTTTTTCGCCAGCATGGGCAGCGTGCAACCGATGAATTTTGCGATGGTCACGGTGACTGCCAGCGTCAGCGACACGGACAGGCTCACCAGCATGCCCACCTTATCGAGGAACATGAGCTTCAAAAAGCTGATAGCGGACAGGCTGAGGCCGCATAGGACAGCCACCCGTACTTCCTTCCAAATGACGGTCAGGATGTCCCTAAAGTGGATCTCGTTCAGGGAGAGACCGCGGATGATGGTGACGGAGGCCTGGCTGCCGGAGTTGCCACCCGTGTCCATAAGCATGGGAATGTAAGCAGTCAGGACCAGCTGAGCAGCCAACGCTTCTTCGAAGCTGCTGATGATGAGACCGGTGAAGGTGGCCGAGACCATCAGGAGCATGAGCCAGGGGATACGGTGGATGAAGATCTCGAAGACGCCTGTCTTCAGATACGGTTTATCCGACGGCGTGATAGCGGCCATCTTTTCGATATCTTCGGTGGCCTCCTCTTCCATGACGTCGATGGCGTCGTCGACGGTGACGATACCGACGAGACGGTTCTCGCCGTCGACCACGGGCATGGAGGTCAAGTCGTATTTCTTGAATTTCTCCGCCACGGTCTCCTGGTCGTCCATGGTGTTGACGCTGACAACGTTGGTATCCATGATGTCGGACACCTTGTCGTCGTCCTGGGCGAGGATCAATGAGCGAATGGAGATGATGCCCTCCAGGGTACGGCCGGGACCGGTAACGAAGCAATCGTTGATGGTCTCCTTATCTAAGCCCGTCCGGCGAATGGTCTTGATGGCGTCCTCCACCGTGTAGCCCATGCCCAGCTCCACGAACTCGGTGGTCATGATGCTGCCAGCGCTGTCCTCCGGATACTTCAGCAGCTCGTTGATGAGCTTGCGGGTCTCCGGATCCGCCTGGTACAGGATACGCTTCACCACGTTGGCGGGCATCTCCTCCACCAGGTCCACGGCGTCATCGATATACAGCTCGTCGATAACCTCTTTGAGCTCCGTATCGGAGAAACGGGTGATCAGAAGCTGTTGCTGATCGGGGTCCATCTCCACGAAGGTATCGGCCGCCAGCTCCTTGGGCAGCAACCGAAACAGCAGGGGCAGGAACTCCGGCTCCAGTTCAGCAAAGATTGCCGCGATATCAGCGGCGTTCAGGGTGATGAGAATGTCCTTGATGGAAGAGTACCGCTTGTTCTCCAACAGGGTACGGATGGTCATTTCCAGGGAATAGGTTTTTTCCGACATGTTTGCCTCCTTCTCTTTTGTCCCGTATGTATGGATATAGAAGAAAGGCACAGGGAAAAACGGTTATATGCGGCGGCACACCATGGCTGCGGTGCATCGATGTATATGACCGGTCGATCCGCTTGTGCCGCTACTACTGCCTGCATCCATGGTGTCCACCTCTCTTTCTGAAATGATCTTGCGGCGATCTTCACGCCTTAGAAATTTTACAACTTAAGCTTCCCTCTTGTCAACCAAAAATGAACGAAAAAGGACGGCGAATGGCCGTCCGATGATTTTTTATTTTCTGCCCCGAATAGCCAAGGCTTTGTCGGGATAGTTCGTGATGACGCCGATACCGTGGCGGATGCACAGGGCCATGATCTCCTCATCGTTCACTGTCCAGGGATTAATCCCGATATTTGCGGCCAGAGAGCCCTCGATCATGCCGGGATAGAGCAGCGTCCTCCAGTGAGGGTGGATGTATTGTGCGCCGATGGACTTAGCGTATTTCCAGGGCTCGTAGAGACCGTCGCTGTAGAGGATGCCGTATTTCACGTCGGGCTTGATTTGCCTGAGTTCCATCAGCGTGTAGTGGTTGAAGGAGGAATAGAGGATGCGGCCCTCCATGCCCTTCTCCTGCTCCAGCTTCAGCACCTTTTCGGCGATGCCGGGATAGACGATCTGGTCTGTCTTGATCTCCACGTTGACTATGTGCCGGGTATCCCGGATCAGGTCGTAGAGCTCGCCCAGAGTGGGGATTTTCGCGTCTTTATACTGAACCATGCCGTTGCTGGCGTCCAGCTGCTTCAATTCCTTTAGTGTATAGGATTGAATCAGGCCGGAACCGTCCGTGGTCCTGTCCACGGTCTCGTCGTGCATGATGATCAGTTCCCCGTCTTTTGACAGATGAACATCCAACTCGAAGCCGTCAGCGCCTTGCTCCATAGCCAGGCGAAAGGCTTCCAGCGTATTCTCAGGAGCGTATCCGGACGCGCCCCGATGGCCCAAGATGATCGACATATCTTTGCTTCTCCGTTCCTCGTTTTCTCGATTCTACTCCCCTTCCCCCCATCTTTCAAGCCCGCGTTGCATTTTTGACGAAAGAAAGCTATACTCTCCTTATGAAATACGACAGTGTTTGTGAAGCTACCTTTATAGAGCGTCCCAATCGGTTCATCGCCCACGTCCTACTGGACGGAGAGCCGATGACTTGCCATGTAAAAAACACCGGCCGCTGCCGGGAGTTGCTGGTGCCCGGGGCGAAAGTGATCCTGAGCCGCGGCGCAAACCCTTTGCGCAAGACAGCCTACGATCTCGTTTCCGTCTATAAGGGAGAACGTCTCATCAACATGGACAGCCAGGCCCCCAACGCTATCGCCGCCGAATATCTTCCCCGCCTTTTCCCCGATCTTGCGGAGCTGCGACGGGAGGTAACCTGTGGTGATTCCCGATTCGATTTCTATGGGATCAAGAGAGCACGTCCCTTTTACCTTGAAGTAAAGGGCGTAACGCTGGAGCGCGACGGTGCGGTCTACTTCCCCGACGCCCCTACTGTACGCGGAACGAAGCATCTGAGAGAATTGGCCATGCTGCAAAGCAGCGGCATAGACACATACGTGCTGTTTATCGTTCAAATGGAAAACGTTCTTTCCCTTCAAGCCAATCGGGCTACCGACCCTGCTTTTGCGGACGCTTTGCTTTTAGCAAGGGACGCGGGCGTGGGTATATATGCCGTAGACTGCGCTGTCACTCATGACAGCATCGTCCCCCGGGAACCCGTCCCCATCGAATTCGTATGAAAAAGTCCCGTTTCCAAACCGGAAGCGGGACCGCACTTTATTAGCGCACATCTTGGTGATTCTTCATTTTTTCTATCTTTTTCTTACGCCACTCGATGTTCTTGTGGGCCTGTTTCATGCTGGCTTTGGATTCCGTTTTCTGCTCCACGGCTTCCTTGAACTTGTTCATGCGGCGCTCATGGACATCCACAGCGTAGGGTTGAATGTCGCCGGATTTGGTCAAAGCCCACTTGGTGAGCAGCGGACCAAAGAGTTCATAGATGAGGACGCTGAACAGGATGATATTCTTGATGAGCACCCCGTCCGCGCTGCCCAGCTGCGCCGCAGTCACACACATGCCAAGCGCTACGCCAGCTTGCGGAAGAAGGGTGATACCCAAGTACTTCTTGACCATCGGATCGCACTTGGTGGCCGCACAGCTAAGATAGGAACCCACGTATTTTCCTAAAGAACGCATAAGTATATATACCACGCCCACCAGGATCACCGCACCGTCTTTGAGCACATCCAGCTCCAATTCTGCACCGCTCAGCACGAAGAAAAGGGCAAAAAGAGGGGCTGTCCACTTGTCTGCCCTCTCCATAAGATCGTGTGAAAGCGGGCAAATATTGCAAAACACTGTACCCAGCATCATGCAAACCAGGAGCGTAGAGAAGGAAACCTTCACCCCGCCGATCTCGAAGGAGATCATGGACAGAGCCACGGTCAACACCACAAAAGCGATGGTCAGGGAAAGACGGTTGGAGTTGGAAAAGAAAGTCCGTTCCAACATGGTCAGTATCCAGCCCATCAAGCAGCCAAGTCCAAGGGAAGCGATGATCTCGATCAAAGGCTCCACGATGATGCCGACCAGATCCGTTTTGCCGGTGACCAGGGAGTCAGCGATGCCGAAAGAGATGGCAAACACAGCAAGACCCACGGCGTCGTCAAGCGCAACCACAGCAAGCAGTATATCGGTCAATTTGCCCTTGGCTTTATACTGCCGGACCACCATCAGCGTGGCCGCCGGGGCTGTGGCAGTAGCGATAGCGCCCAGAACGATGGTCGCTTCAAAAGACAGGGTGTCCGGGATGATGAAATGCAAAGCGATGAGCGCGACATCCACAAAAAGCGTAGCTGCCAGAGCCTGGAAGATGCCTACGATCACAGCCTGTTTGCCGATGGTCTTGAGCTGAGAAAGCAAAAATTCGTTGCCTATGGAGAAGGCGATAAAGCCGAGAGCCGTGTTCGTGATCACAGACAGGTTCTCCACCTCAGCGGCAGAGGTGAATCCAACGCCCTCGATACCCAAACGCCCCAGACAATGGGGTCCTATAATGAGTCCGGCCAGCAAAAAAGCGGTCACATCCGGAAGATGGAGCCGGAGCATTTTGAAAACGCGAGTCATCAGCAGTCCGATGAGCAATGCCAATGCAGCCGCGAGCATTTTTTCCATGAATGATACTCCTCCTGTTCGATCCAAACAAAGCTGTATCATAGCACGAAAAGAATGAAAGTCAAGGGATATTTGAATCTGCTTATAAGAAGTACGGAGCGCAAATGTAGCGAATACCGGAATTGGATACGCAGCAACACGATCAGATGTACAAGAGTAACAACCCATAATGGCAGGTATTTAACTCGGATGGCTGTCCGACAGCTTTTCTCCACCCGTTGTGCTCACACAGAGAATGGTTGCAAAACATGCATAAGATTGATATAATGCAAAAAATAGAGCGAGAGGAGGTATGGATAGTATGCGGCATTTGCGCTGTTTTTTTCCGGTTCTGTTCCTGTTCTTTCTCGCAATCATAGGCTGTAATAAACCTATGTCTACGCAATCCTCTGACCCGTCTCCCGCCGCAATGACCGCAATCGATACTCCCGCCGTAGCAACGCCAATAGCTGTCAAAGTGACCCTTCCACCGACGCCGCCTCCTACGCCTGTCCCCACGCCTGTGCCCACGCCGACGCCGACGCCCGTTCCTACCCCAACGCCTACCCCGGAGCTGATCACAAACGAAATGCTGGATTCCGGCATGTTCGACGGATACTTTGACGATGCGGTGTTTGTTGGCGATTCCCTCACGCTGATACTGTCCCATCGTGTACGCGACGTGCGGCGGCAAAACCCGGATTATTTAGGCAACGCAAAATTCCTTGCGGCTACCAGCATGAGCGCACGGGTCGCCAGTTGGAACACTGTAATCCCGGGTGATGTCAACTTTACCTATCGTGGCGGTTCCGTGTCTATGACCGATGGGATCAACCGTACCGAAGCCAAGAAGGCCTTCGTCCTTTTCGGTTTGAACGATCTTGCCATTCAAGATTGGGAGGTTGTTCGAGCTAACTTTGGAAAAATCATAGATCTTATCCACGAGAAGTGCCCCGGCGTCCAGGTTATCGTTACCGGCGTGTTTCCGGTGACCAAAAAGTTTTACAACAAAGCAGAACCGGAATGGAACACCTTCAATGATGGATTAGCTCAAGTCTGTCAAGAACACGGCGCCGAATTCTTCGACTTCTCCGACAAGCTGAAAGCGCCGGACGGACAGTTGGCCGCCGAGATCTGCGGGGACGGCAAATGTCATCTGAACATTGCCGGAGAGGACATTTGGGTTAGAGAGCTTAGAAAATACGCCGTTCGTCAGACCCGGACCGATATTCTGTTTGAAGATCGATAAGCAACCATACCCGGTCAAACATCGCTATAAAGCTGTTATAAGTAAAAAAGAGGGCGGATGCCCTCTTTTTCTTGGCGGAGAAAGTGGGATTTGAACCCACGCACCGGTTATCCCAGTCTACTCCCTTAGCAGGGGAGCCCCTTATAGCCACTTGGGTATTTCTCCATATATGGCGGAGATGGTAGGATTCGAACCCACGGGCACTTGCATGCCGACGGTTTTCAAGACCGCTTCCTTAGACCACTCGGACACATCTCCGTGTTTTCGATGTTCCCCGCTTCCGTCCGAAAGGCAGTATACCAAACCCCATCTGAATTGTCAATGGCTTTTCAGGTTGATTTACCCGCCCGAAGAAGCGGTCGCCCGTTCAATTTAAAACTGACGATTGCACAGAGTAAAGAATGTCCCTCCGGCGAAGCTCCCTTCATCAGCGATGAAAAAAACATCCTGCACGCCATAAGCTTCCGCATTTTCAGATATGTGTCCCATAGCGAATGGCTCATAATAGCGCGGATCATACAGTAGCACCCGGTCGTAAGCTTCCAGCAGATATACAACGGAACACAAACCAAAGGAATCCGTAATAAGCAGGCAGGTCTTGCAGCGACCCTCTTCCGTTTTTTCCGTTTTTTCGATTACGTTCAAGCGGCCGCTAGGTCCCCCGAGATATACCGTATACCGGTCTCTGGGATCGGCATCCCAATCGATAAACGGCATCTCCCGGCTCGTGTTTCTGTCGGAATAGCGGGTCACTTTCACCGGATTTGCAGGCGTCAATATATCCAGCGTATCGGGATTGCTCTCCAGCTGACGATTTCTGGAATCTCGATAAATGTTACCGAGGAATGGATGTTCCTGAGTTTTTGCAAATGAATCATAAGGGCACAAGTTATATCCGGCAAGCTCCAGCATTTTGGCGGTGACCAAATAGGCACCATAGGGCGTCCAATGCCTATCGGACCGAAAATAAACGTATTCACCTGCCAACATGTGTTCGGAAAGCAGATCAGCGCCGGCGACGACAGCTACATTGTCTGATGTCACAGCCTGTAAAAAGGGCTCGAATTCAGAGACCATCCCCTTTGGTTCGTCCAATGTCAGCAATCGCGAGGCACGTACGCTATTGGGAGGCACCGTGACTATGAGGTGGCCATCCGGTGGCAAAAGGGATGCATATGCGTCCAGCAGCTGGGCCCAAGCCATAAGATCGGTTCGCATCATGGATAAAGCCGCCGTCTCTTTGTTCCCATCCAGCAAATACAGTTTCAATACTGCAGGAAAAGATTCCGGATCCCGGGGAGGTTTGGTAGGTCTTGGTGAATTCGTAAGAACAGGCGTTGCCGGCGATTCCTGCTCAACCATATCAGGCGGCAAAGGTGTTGTTCCCGCTTCTGCGGATTGTGCAGGTTTGGGGGTAGGCGTAGGCATACGCGTAGGTCGCGGCGTGACAACGGCAACTGCATCCACTTCCGTTTCATCGCAGAAATCCATAACTGCGACCTCACTTTTTGCGATCCTTGCATAGTCATCCCACGTAGCCAAACTTCCCGCCTGGCGAAGGTCCTGTGTATAATCGATGATCTTATTACGGGCGGGAAAATGATCTGCCAGGAATCTTTCCAGCTGATCCTCAAAGCTGCCGTCAAAAACAGTTTTCCAGGAAACAACGGGGCGATCCGCCAGCATTCGATTCTCATGGGCGGAAAAAGACGATTCGCCTGAAGCAAAAACAAGCTCGTATATCCCGATCATCAGCAGGAAAAGCAGCGCTACTGCGGAAATGGCGCTGATAAATCGTTCCTTCTTTTCGTGCACTTTGGACAAACTTCTCCCCTTCTCTTGCTATCAATACTCGTCCACGCAGAAACAAGGACGGTTCATCCGGCACATGGCCTCCCAAATATCCTCCAGCGCCAGCATCACGTTTTGTGCGCGAATTTCGCCCGGTGCGTCAGCGTCAGGGGGAAGCTTGGCGGATATTGGTTTTCCCCCCGCTATGCGCTGCAGCTCATGAAGGATAGATCCATATGAGCGAAGGGACAATACCTCCTCCCCATATGTCTCTTCCTTGTCAAAATAGACGCAATACCCTATGGTCCCTCCTGCCTCCTGCAGCAGAAAGCCTTTTGCTCCGTCGGAAGCGTAATCGGCCATTTTAAGGCGGAATGCATCCCGATTCCGGCGTGCAAAGCCGGTATATCGATCAGATGCGGCGACATATACCTGAAAAGCCTGCTCCTCCGAAAAAGGAGCGATCTTACCGGGCATAAAAGCGCCGTCCCCCTGCCAGTATTTCGTAAAGCTGCTGGGGCGAAAACCCAGGTGCGAATAGGCACCGGGAAGCTGGGGATGATTGAACAGCGCGCGTACACCTCGTGCTTCAACTATCTCCTGCAGAAAGCGCATGGCATCGTACATATGCCCCTTCCCCCGTTCCCGGGGTGTTGTGGCCACGCCAGAAGTCATGAGCGCCGGAAAGGAAGACTTCCCTATGGACAGCGCCATAGGAGCGCCGTGGATGACCGAAATCAAAGTTTCTTCGTCGAAGACACCCACAGACCATTCCGGCAGATACCGATTCTCGAAAAACCAGTTCACAAAGGCAGGCGAATCGTCGAAAGAGCTTTGCCACAGCGCCTTAGCCTGTTCCTTGTCTTCTTCCATCAGCAGACGTACGGTCATGAGATCTGCCCCCGGTTATAGGCTCGATAGTTCACCGACAGAACCATGGCCACGGTCACCAGTGTAGCCATGATATTGCTGCCGCCGTAGCTTATAAGTGGCAGCGGAATGCCGGTCACAGGCATGAGCCCCATGTTCATGCCGATGTTCTCGAATACATGGAAGCCCATCATGGCCACCGTGCCCACGCATAGACATCGCCCGAACATATCCTTGGATTTTCGCGCCACCATCAGCATGCGCAGCAGCAGCAGGAAGAACAGCAGTATCAGAATGGCAGCGCCTATGAACCCCAATCCCTCCGCGATGCTGGAAAAGATGAAGTCCGTCTGACGTTCGGGCACATACTTCTTTTGGGAAAGGGTGCCCACGGAGAAATACCCTTTGCCAAACAGTCCGCCGGAGCCCACCAGTTCCTTAGATCGAAGTACGTTATAACCGTTCCCTTCCAGATCCAGCGTGGGGTCCAAGAACACCCGGATACGAGCCTTCTGATCGCTTGTCAGCAGGAATTTATAGATGAGCGGCAGACTGACCACTGCCGCCGCGCCGCCGCCCAGGATGTATAGCCAGCTGATCCGCGCAGCGAACACCACGCCGATGAAGATCGCGGCAAAGACCATGGCTGTGCCGAAGTCCGGCTGCAGCATGACCAGCCCGAAGGGCACAGCGAAGATGATCACCGCCTGCAGCACATCCCAAAAATTGTTGAAATGGCCGCGCCGGTCGTAACACTCAGACACGAACTTGGAGAGAGCTACCAGGAGCACTACCTTGCCCAGCTCCGAGGGCTGGAATGACCGGGAGGTACCTATCTTATACCAGCCGAAAACGCCGCGGGTATTCACCTTCACTACCAGCAGCAGTACCAGCAGTGCGCAGATCACCAGATAGGCCATCTTTACAAAGGGCTTGTATTTATCGTAATCGAGGAAGGCAATGGGTACGGCTACCGCCAGGGAGATGAGGATGCTCACCAGCTGCCGGTTGAAATATTCGAGATTCAATCGGCTCAAAAAGCCCTCCAGGCCAACTTCTGTGCCGTCAAAGGGATCGGAAAGCACGTTCAACAGGGAGACAAGGCCAAAAAGGAGCAGCACCGTCACCAGAAAAATGATGACGATGTCCACGCCTTTGGTTTGCTTTGTCTTGCCTGGTTTATCCATTTACAATATGTACGCCGTATCCTCCGCGGGCCGGGCCGCACCTTCGTAAGGCTTCATACCAACACCTCAAACAGTACTTCTCAAAGGTCACAAAGGACAGAATTGACGTATTCGTAGGACGCTTTCAGCTGGTCGAGGCTCGAATACATGTCGCTGTATACCTCCACGAAAGCGGGGCCAGCATACCCTTTGTTCACCATGGCGGTACCCAGCGCTTTGAAATCGCATTGGCCTTTTCCCGGCATTTTCAACGAAAGCTTTCCGGCCTCGTCGAAGGCATAGTCGCACAAATGCCAGTTCTCCAAATCCTCCCCCACTGCCTCTACGAAAGCGAAGGGGTCCTCCCCGGAACGGACGGCCTGTTTGATATCCAGCACGAATTTCAAGCGGCGGTCTCCCAGAAGTCGCTTCAGCTCCGCGCCGAAAGCAGGCGCATGGAAAAAACACCAGCTCACGTTCTCGAGACACAAGGTTATACCGTAGTCCGAGGCTACATCCAGCAACTCTCGAAAGACCGGGACTATCCTTTCGAATTCCAGGTTCTTGGCCGTGCCGCCCAGATGGGGTGACCCGTGCATCACATAGTGGGTGGCGCCCAAGATCATTCCGGCGTTCAGCGCATCCCGATAAACGGAAAAGGCGTCGGCTTTCTGACGAGGATGGATGGAGAACAGCTGGGCCTCAAATTGGTTGCTCATGGGATGGACGCTGTATACGTCCAATCCCGCATCGTCGATGCGGCTTCTCAGCAAACGTACAAAATCCGGACGATACTCTGAGAAAGTGTTGAGAAACACCTCGATCCTGCGGCAGCCCATAGGAGAAAGCATGGCGGGGATGTCCTCCACCATGGCCTTATTGAATATGCTCGCTGTGGAAACGCCTACTTCCATGCTGAATTATTTCGTGTTCAAGCAACAATAAAAATGTAACGAGCAAGCAGTAAGCCGAGTTCTGTCACAGGTCTCCCTGCGGACGATTATCTATCTGAGGCCGCCAGTTGCCTGATGGCTCATGCGATTATCAGGAGCGCAGCGGGCCGCTGTTGAATGCTCCCATTCCAATCTTGCACCGAGTGGGGTTTACATGGCCGGTCCGTCGCCGGATCGCCGGTGAGCTCTTGCCTCGCCTTTCCATCCTTGCTCTCAAAAGAGGGCGGTTTATTTCTGTTGCACTTTCCCTGATGTCGCCATCGCCGGGTGTTACCCGGCACCCTGCCCTATGGTGCTCGGACTTTCCTCAGCCCTTTTGGGGCCGCAATCGTCTTGCTTACTCGTTACAAATCTGAACTATTTCTGATAATACAGTACCCGGCCGCAGTTCTCGCATTCCAACACCGTTTCCTGGCTGGTTAGCTTCTTGATGACCGCCATGGGGATGGACATATTGCAGCCGCTGCATTTTTCATTGACCACCGGGACCACAGGCATGCTGTGATGCACCCGGGCTTTCTTATATTTTGCCAGGAACGCGGGATCGACCTGCCGTTCCACGGTGTCCATCTCCTTGGCGGCGGTGGCGATGCTGGCGGCGCTCTCCGTCTTCTCCACCTCGCATACCGCCTTGAGACGGTCATACTCCTTCTTGGCTCTGCCGCCCAGGGACCGGGCTTTCTGGAAATCAACGGAGATGCGCTCCAGCTGTTCCAACAGCCCCTTCACATCCTTCTCAAGCCGGGAAAGCTCTCGATTCAAACGCTCCACATCCTCGCGGAACTCGGTGAGCTCTTCGGCGGTCACCTCTTCGTCTGCCTCCAGGGTCTCCATCTCAGACCGGTTCAGATCCAGTTCGTGAGTCAGATTATCCTGCTGGGACAGGAGCTTTGCCAGCCCGTTCTGCTGAGCTTCAGCTTCCTCCGTCAGCTTCTGCAGTGTGGCCTGCTGCTCCCGCAGGAGTTTGGTGACCTTGTTCAGTTTCTGACGGCTTTCCGTAGTACGCAGGCTGTTTTCCAGCTGCTGCTTCTTGAGATCAGCCTTCTGATACATGAGCAGGTATTCTAATTTCGTCATAGGGTACCTCCTTTCAGGAGAACAGCAACGGCGCCTTCTCCCGAAGCGTTATAGTATATTGTACATCAGGCGCGAGCATTTGTAAACGGTCCTTTAAAGATTTCAATACCACCCGTTCCGTTTCATAGTGTCCGCAAAGGATAAGGGGAAGTTTCCTCTCCCAGGCCTCCAAAATCTGATTGTGCTTGGCCTCTCCGGTGAGGAAAGCTTCGGCCCCTGCCGCCTGTGCATATTCCAAATCCCCTCCGCCGGATCCGCCAAGAACCGCCACGCGGGATACGATCCTGTCCGGATCACCGGCATACCCTCCATGACTATCCAGGAGACGGTTGCATTTGTCCGCCAGTTCGGAAAGTTTCACGGGTACCGGCAGTGTCCCCACGCGGCCGATGTTCTCCGGGGGGATGGGCTCTGTATCTCTAAGCTCCAGCAGCGCAGCCAGGGTATCGTTTACCCCGCCTTCCGCCGCGTCCAAATTGGTGTGGGCGGCGTAATGGCCGACGCCGTGGCGCAGGAGCAGTGCCGCCGCACCGGTGATGGGTGAAGTAAAGCCAATGCTTTTCACCCCGTGGAAGAACTGGGGATGATGGCTGATCAAAAGATCGGCCCCCATGTCGATGGCTTCTTGTGCCGTTGTCGTGGTACAGTCGAGGGCCAGCAGCACTTTTTTGATCTCGGTGTGATCCGGTTCCACCAGCAAGCCCACATTGTCAAAATCCAGGGCCAGGGCCCGGGGTGCGATGTTCTCCATGCACGCGCAGAAATTTTTCAGTTCCATCCTTCCGTCTCCTTCAAAATCCGTTCCAGCTGATCCGCCTCTCGGGTAAGCTTCTCTTCCCCCGCCGTACCGATCGCTTTCGTCAATCGCTCCTGCCGCTTGTGCAGCTGTTCCCGGCAATAGGCAGGCAACCCCGTTTCCTGATCGGCAAAGGTGCGATATCCCACCAACCAGCAGTCCGCCGGAAAGCCCTCCGGCCATGCGTCGGTGCAATCTGCCTTTTGGACAGAAAGCAGCTGATACCACCGTTTGCCGACGCGCGCCAGCTTGTCCGAAAGCACGTGCCATTCGTTTACATACAGCCATTGCCGCAGCTCCTCGACACCGGACATAGGCTGCAGCACCAATTTGTCCATACGCTCCGCCACGTCGGACGAAGCTTCCAGCAGCTCAACCATCAGCTCACCGCCCATGCCCAGGATGGCGGCTGCGTTGCACTCCCCGGGAGCAAGAACGGTAAGTCCGCTGCCCAGCCGGACCTGAGCCCGATCCCGCAAACCGCAGCGGTCGATGAGTTGTCGCGTCTTCTCCAGGCATTCGGGGCTGATATCCCCGGCGATCACCCGAGAGCAGCTTCCGTTGAGCAGCAGAGCCGCCGTGAGTTTCCCGTGATCCGAGCCGATGTCAGCTACGGAATCGAATCTCTGCAGCATGTCAAAAGCGCAAGTAAGCCGTGGGTCCAGGCGGATCATAAACGAATCCTCTTCATGGGTTCGGTCGCTTCGATGGGTCCGCCGCCCAGACATTCCTCACCCCGATAGAGGACACACCATTGACCAGGCGTCACGGCCCGCTGAGGCTCTCTGAAACGCACGAATGTGCCTTCTTCCCTAAGCTCCACTTCTACGTCCTGATCCGGCTGCCGGTACCGGAATTTAGCTGTGCATGCAAATCGCTTCGGCAGCGTCTCCCGAGGGATCACGTTGAGCTTGTCAACCGTCAGGGACAAAGAAAAGAGTTCCTCGTGCTCCCCTTGCTGAACGATCAGCAGATTCCGTTTCAGGTCCTTGCCGATGACGAACCAGCTTTCCCCGCTGCCGTCGCTCCGACCCCCGATGCCAAGGCCCCGGCGCTGACCCAGGGTGTAGTACATGAGGCCGTCATGGCGGCCGATCTTTCTGCCGTGCTCGTCTACCATGTCTCCGGGCGTGGCGGGGAGATAGCTACTGAGAAACTTTTTGAAGTTCCGCTCGCCGATGAAACAGATGCCGGTGGAATCCTTCTTCTCGGCCACGGGCAGACCCTGCTTTCTTGCCAGGTTCCGGACCTCCTTCTTCTGCAGGTCCCCGATAGGGAACATGGCTCGGCTCAACTGCTCGTTGGTCAGGCCCGCCAGAAAGTAGGTCTGATCTTTTCCCCCGTCCAGGCCCTTTAA
>Ga0310697_10001151_pt1 | contig 32130 bp, 46 predicted proteins | sample 172DNAGHGlowgp2_FD_203883 | JGI IMG/M metagenome (GOLD analysis project Ga0310697, IMG submission 203883) | Sheep rumen microbial communities from Palmerston North, Manawatu-Wanganui, New Zealand - 1728 DNA GHGlow gp2 (v2) (version 2) | ecosystem: Host-associated > Mammals > Digestive system >... | reverse complement strand
TGAGGGCGTCACCCGTGTAGCCGTCCTCGGCTATGATGATCTCGACCTCCCTTCCCTCCGGGGTGTCGAAGTTGAAAGCGTATCTTGTCCTGTATGCCATGTCACTTTCTCATTATGTCGTTGTAGCCAGTCTCGTGTCCTCGTTGTTGAGCACCGCCTTGAGCTTGCTTCCCTCCCCAGTCAGCGTGCCCGTCACCCTGACGTTGACGGTCTGCGCCACCGATCCGGCGGAGAGCGATCCGGAGCTATATGATGAGGAAGCCACGGCGGCTCCTCCTCCGCCGCTCCAGTTGGCGGCGGCGTTGCTCATCGTCGTCTTCATGGCGGCGGCCAGGGCGACCATGGCCGAGCCGGCGGCGATGGCGGCTATACCGTTGCCCGACTTGAGGGCGAGCTTGGCCGCCTCCACTCCGATTCCCTCGGTGATGAACGCCTTACCGACAGTCGAGAGCATGTCGGCCACCACGCTGATGCCAGCCTGGGCGAAATTGCTCCATGCGGCCTCGCCGTTGATGAGGTTGCCGATGAGATCCCCGAGGGCCTCGGACATGCCGACCACGCCTGACTCGACGATGCTTGTCAGCTCGATGACCGCCTGTTGCGCCTGCTCGGTGTCCACCACCGGCTTGATGAGGGCTGGCACCGTCAGGGCGTTGGCCGACGCCTGGAGGTTGCCCTCTACGGCAGGCAGCGCCCCGTCCAAGCGGAAGCGGGCTGCGGCCTTCATGGCGTTGTTCTGATCCTGTATGGCCTTGAGGGCCCTCTCCTTCTCCACCAACTCGGTGGCGGCGGCAAGGGTAAGTTCGGTCGCCTGCTGGGTCTCCTTGGCGGATGAGGCCTGCGACGTCTTAGATCCCGCGATGGTGTTCTCCAGCTTGTTCAGGGTGGTCAGTTCCTGCGTCCTCTGAGCCTCCAGACGCAACATGTTGGCCTGCGCCTGATATGTCTCCCTGGTCTCAGCGTCAGTGTTTGAGGTCAAGGCGTCCTGCGCCTCCTGGTTCGCCAGGACACGTCCGGACAGCTCGATCTGGTCGTCATACAGCTTATTGGTCAGCCGCACGGCCTCGGCCTGCGCGGCGTCCCTCTCGGCCTTGCTCTTTGAGCGGTCTTTGGCTATGAGCAGCTGGTCGTTGATGTCCTTCCGGTACTGTGCCTCGGTGACCACGAAGGCGTCCATCTCCCTCTGGAGATCCACACGCTCGCTGGCGAGGTTGGCGGAATCCACCGCCAGATTATGCGCTATCGCCTTTTCCTGATCGGAGGTAAACGGGTGGGTGATGTTGGCCCAGTCCCTGGCGAAGTTATCCTTCAGTCCCTCCCACCATGTGGCGGTACGCTCACCTCCTCCCGTCATGTCGTCGAGAGCCTGACGGTAAGTCTCCCTGTACGCCTTCGCCGAGGCGGCGAGGTTCACGCCCTGGAGCCTCTGCTCGAAGTTCTGGGCCTCACGGTTCAGTTCCTGGAAGGCCGTGATCACGGCTGTGATGCCGAGACCGGCGAGGGCGCCACCGACAGCGGCTATCGAGGACCGCATGGAGGTGAGCCCGGCCTCGCTCTGACGGAACAATCCCCTGAAGAGATTGGTGGCGTTGGTGATATTCCCGGACAGGGAGCCCAGGACACCGTCCAGTCCCCCGAGGGATTGGGCGAGACCGTTGACCGCACCCTTCCCCTGCTTCTCGAAGCTCTTGAGGGCGGTTGACGCCTCCCGCATCCCCTTCTTGAAATCAGAGGTGTCGGCGGTTACCCGTGTCTTCAGATTGTCAGCTGCCATCTTACCATCCTATCTTTTGAAGAAGGCTCCGGGCGGATGCCGCCCTTTGCTCGTCGGTCATCTTCTCCAGAGCCTCCACTTGTTCATCCTCCTCCGAGGGATCGTCCCAGGGCATCGCCCAGAACTTCCTCGGGTCTCTTATCTGGTCAGTCCTCTTTAAATTGATATTGAAGAGCCTCAAAGCGGCTCCCCTGACCAGCTCGCCAACATGCCTTCTCTCAGCCTCCACCTCCTTGTAGTGCGCTCCCAGCGCCTCCCAGAAAACCCCGACCGGCATGGCGTAGAAGTCGGGTAGGGTCATTCCCAAAACCCCGAGGGCTATCCCCCTGACGTCACCGAAGGACATGGGGGATTCCCCGGAGTCACTCAGTCTTTTTTTTTGTCCTCGGTCGTCGCCGGGATCATCTCCCTGAAGAGGATGGCGGCGGCGTTGCCGACCTCCATGATGGAGCAGGCGCTCACCTCCCCCACCGTGATCCTCTCATCCCTTCCCTCGGCCCTCAGGCCCTCGTTGACGCAGGCCACTATGAAGGCCGGGTACCTGGAGGGCGGGAGCTGGTAGAAGGCGGCGAGCCCCTCGGCGGAGTCCTCCCCGACGCTGTCGAGGTAGGACGCTATGGCGCCGAAGGTCACCGACACGGGGTACTCCACCCCTCCTATGATCACCTTAGCCATGACTATTACGTTGTGGCGAAGGTGATGGCTCCCGTGGACTTCAGATCCACCGAGTAGGTGGCCTCATCCTCGGAGTTGGAGGACTCGGAGTAGCCGGTGATGATGGCGTTGCCGCTCAAGATCTTGCCGCTGGAGGCCTGGTACTTGAAGGGAATGATGGCCGAGGCCCCTGTCGCCAGGGCGAGCTCGACGATGTCGTCACGCACCAGCTTCGTGGTGGCGGCGTCGGTGAGGACGACCAGACCCTGGCAGGAGAAGGTGACCTCCTTCCCTGTCACGGCGCTGTTCTTCTGACCGGCGTCATCCTTGGTGATGCTCTCCTTGATGGTCGGGGTGATCGTCAGATCATCCTGAGTCCTGCCCGCGAAGGTCTTGTTGTTGACCTTGAAGGCGATGTTGTATCCTAATTCTGCTGCCATGTGTCTATCTGTGTTATCTTGTAAACTGTCTCAATGTTCCAAATGCCCTCGACGCACTCCTTCGACACGGTGCTGACCCTTGACATGAAGGCGTTGCCGTTCATCCCGGAAAGGATGGCCTCGCGGATCTCCCCCGCCAGGGCATACGCCTCGTCAAAGTCCCCGGAGTAGACCTGGAGCGTGACGTCGGCGGCTATCTTGTAGACCCCGTCCTTCGTGCTGAAGAACTCCGGGCTATAGAAGTACACGGCGTAGGGGTACTCCTCCGTCTCCGCCTCGTAGAGGTAGACCGGGGTGATGTCCCCAACCGTCGCCGTCAATGCCTTTCCTATGCTGTCTTCCATATCGTCAAATGTCGTAACCCAAATCTTTGAGGGCGCTCTTGAAGTTCGCGAGGAACCGTGACTGGAACCCGTTCACTATCGACTCGTAGAAGTTGCGGTGAGGCTGGCCCACCTTGTTCCTCCTGTTGGCCGCCGCCTGCCCGCCCTTGATGGCGAACTCGAAACGGTGCGCCGGGTCCCTGCCCTGGAGGGTACCGTAGTTTTCCCAGTACCAGTGGAACCAAGCCATGTCCGGATCTCCCACCTTTCCGTAAAGACCGAAGACCGCGCTGATGTCGCCTGACTTACGGCCTTTCACCTTCGCCTTGACGAGATGTCTCGCACTCTCAGGCAAGGAGCGGCGCATGTTTCTCGTCTCCACCGCTGACGCCTTACGCAAGGCTTTCTTGACGTCCTTGATCATCTGATCCGGAGCGTTGTCGAACTTGCGGAGAAGCTCACTCACACCCTCAATCTCTACTGCCATGTCCTATCCGTCTATGGCGAAGAGAGAGAGGACGCACACGGGCGAGAGCCTGCCGATCATGTCGACCGACCTCACCTCGTAGGGCTTGCCGTCCACGACGACACGCCAGCGGGTGTCGAGTCCGGGGATCTTGTAGATGTGGATCTCCAGGGAGTTCCCGTCCTCGAGGTTGCCGTTGTCGATCATCTCGGACACCCTGCGGATGACCTTCGCCCACACGGTGGAGTGGATCTCCCACGCCTTCCGTTTCTGGCCCTGGTCGCCGAGGGTGAGCGACGGCCTCATGACCGTCACCCTCTCGTCGAAGTCCCCTATGCGCCACACGTCTCCCATCCCTACAATCCGTAAGTCCTGTAAGGCCTGAGCAGTCGGGCGGACGCCCTCGGGAGGTTCTCGACGGTGTCCATCGGGTTGGAGAAGAGCGAGGATGCGAAGAGCAGGATGGCGTGCGTGATGTCTGCCGGGATTTGGATCATCCCGGACGAGTATGTCACGGTCACCGTCTTGCCCTCGGTTTCCTCAGGGAGAGTCAGCGTCCCGTCGAGGAGGTCAACCTCGCAGGAGGCGACCTCCACGGGAACGCCGTCAACCTCCACCCCGTCCACCGAAAGGAGCGGACGGGGAAGGCTGACTATATGGGAGAGATGGAGAGTCTCGGTGAACGAGGACCGGAGGATGACCTTCCCGATGCGGTGCTCGCACGCCTCGGTGGCGGCCAGCATCTTCCCCGTCAACTCCCCGTCAAGGTCGTCGGCGGTTATCCTCAGGTGCGACTTCAGCCTGGCGAGCAGGCGGGCCATCACGGTCGGGTCGGTCTCTCTTGTCCTCATGGCTCGGTCATTTAGGCGATGATGTCCTTGATGGCCGCGAAGCTGGCGGGCTCGGCCACGAGGACGTCGTTGTAGGCGTTGAGGACGAGGCGGATGTCACCGTACTCGGCGAGGCTGTAAGGGTCCACGACAATGTCAAGGCCCCCCCATTGTCCGACGAAGAGGTCCTCCCAGTTGCCGAAGATGGCGGCGGAGAGTCCGGTGCCGGTGCCTTTGGTGAGGTTGCTCGGGACGAGGTTGGACATCTCCACGGGATAGCCGTTGGCGACACCGTTCTCGATGAGGAAGCGGGCGGTGTTGGTCGCCCTCTCGGTGGTCTTCATGGCCCCGACGACCTTGGCGTTGGTCAGGTAGGCCAGCTTGCCCCTGTTGCCGTTGGCGGCGTTGACGGTGGTCTCGAGCTTGACGAGGTTGGCCCAGTTGAGGGCGGTGCCGTTGGCTCCAGATCCGGCCACGCTGCCGACATTGGCGTTGTTCAGGATTCCGGTGGGCTGGCTGTTGCTTCCGGTGCCGTTGATGGCGGCGTTGTCGATGAGCTGGGCGTGGGCGAAGCTGATCTTCTCGATGAGCATGCGCTCCACGTCCACGCTGGTCTGACGGGTGAGGTCGCGGCTGAAGGCCATGGCGACGAACGCCCTGTGGGGAGTCATGGTGGCCTTGGCGACGGTCGCCTTGCTGATGGAGCCCTGGGCACCCTCGGCGAGGAACCCGGCGGTGACGTCACCGACCTTGACGACGGGGAGGGTTCCCACGAGGTCGGTCAGGACGGTCGCGCCCAGCTGGGCGATGACGAGCTTGTTACGCAGGGCGTCGATGTACTTGGGAGCCATCTGCTCGATCATGTTGCCACCGTCGGCGGCTGTGGTGTAGTTCTGGCCCGCTGATGCCCTGAGAAGGGCGCTGGGAATAACAAAGCCCCTGGAGGAGAGGCCGAGCCTGTTGTACTCGTCCTTACCGGCGGCCAGGGCGTCACGCTCGATGCCGGTGAGGTTACCCTCGGCGGCCTCGCGCACGAACTTGACGAAGCTGAAGGCGTGACCCTTCTTGGCCTCTTTCTCGAAGTGGGACTCGGCCAGCCTCTGCTCGGCTGCCTCGGTCTCGTTGGCGATGTTGAGCTCGTTCATGAGAGCCCTCATCTCCTCGACACCCTTCTGGAGGGCGTCGGCGTTCTCTGCGGTGTTCTGGATGCCCTTGACTTCGGCGATCTTACCGCTGAGATCCTGTCTGATTTCTGCGATTTTTCTCATTTTGATATTGGTTTTTATAACAGCGAAGTCGCCTCCGCCACGGTTAGTTCCCTTTGTAACTCGATAGGGTCGATGCCCTCCTTCGGGGCCTCCGGCTCCTCCGGTGTCTCCGGGGCCTCGACGGTCTCCGGCTCGGCCTCCGGTGTCTCGGCGGCCTTCTCCATGAGCTCCCTCATCTCCTCCTCGGAGGAGTCCAGCCCCTTCACCCGCACGGCGTTGGGGTTGGCCGGGATGTTCACGACGCTGACCTCGAGAAGCTCCTGCCCGTCGTAGTACCAGGTAGGGCTGGCCCCCTTGCGGGACTCCTCGCCCTCTCCCCAGTGACCGTCACCGACCGGGAGGAACCCGACCGACACGGCCTTCAGGGAGCCGAAGAGGACCTTCTGGTAGACCTTCTCGGCCAGCTCGTTGATCTCCTTGGGCTCGAAGTCCACGTCGACCATGAGCCTGCCGCCCTCGACATACGCGCGGCCCTTGCCGATGACGTTGTCCGGGTTGTCGGTGTCGGCCCAGCTCCCGTATACCTTGTGCTGGTAGCCGATGACACCGTTCTTGTTGAAGCGGTCGAGATCCCAGCCGTCCTGGTTGAGGACGGTTCCGGCGCTGTCCCTCGTGGAGTCGGACGCCACGAAGGTCACCTTCCGCTCCTCGCCCTCCGCTTTGCGGATCTCGGGCGTGAATGTCCTTGTGAGCATGTTATTCATCTTTCTGCGTGTTATCGTTTCTCACTTTCCCGTCGGCGTCCACAATCCCACTATTCAAGGGGAATAGCATGTCGTCGAGCCCCTCTTTGTGCTGGAGCCCTTCCAGTTCGCGCACCTCGTTCCGGCTCATGTAGCCGTCGAGGATGGCGTTGTGGTAGAATGCTGACCTGGCGGTGGTGTCGCCCCTGAGCAGGCCGTCCAGGATGAACTTGATGTCGAACTGGCCGACCTCCCTGCCCAGGAAGAGCTTGCTCTCCATCTCCACCTCGAAGCGCTTGACGATAGGGCGCAGGGTGTACTGCACGAACTGGATCGTCTGGTGCTCGATGTTGCTGAAGGTGGCGTGCGAGAGCTCGCCTATCATGTGCGGGGGGATGTTCAGGATGCGGGCTATGTCCTGGAGGCTCATCGTCTCGGACTGCACCAGTTGGGCCGCCACCGGGTTCACCGACAGCTGCTTGTACTTGATGCCGTACTCCAGGAGCGGCGTCTCGTAGTTGCTCGATGACGCCTTGAAGTGGGTCATGAAGCGCTCGTAGTCCTCGTCGCCCATCTCGCCGTCGGTCTCCATGACCGCACGGATGTTGCCCCCCTTCTCGTAGAACTCGGCCCCGAAGTCCTCGGTCGCCTTGCTCTTGCCCAGGGCGAGGGAGTTGTAAAGCACGGGGTCGATGCCGGTCAGCCCGTCAAGGGTCACCAGCATGAAGTGGAGCATGTCGTCGTCCCTGTGGATGCCGTCGAGCCAGTCCCTCCCGGTGTCGCTGACCTTGTACATCTTCTTCCCCTCCACGAGCGTCACCTGGACGCAGGACGGGTGGATCTGATGCAGGGCCGACGGCCTCCCGTCCAGTCCACGCCTGATGTAGGCGTAGGCGTTGCCCCATCCCTCGAGCCAGGTGGACATGACGTTCCAGAAGTCGAAGGCGTTGGTGTAGGCGTTGGGCCTGACGTTGATGAGTGAGAGTATGCCGTTGTCGGCGGCATTGACGGGGCCGTCAGCCGTGTAGCGCCTGACCGCCTTGGGGAGCGCCGCTATGTTCTCTGATATGAGACGGATTCCGGCGTAGAAGGCCGTGATCTTGAGGGCGGTGTCGTGGTCGACCATCCTCCCCTTCCCGGGGAACACGACCGACATGTCGCTCGGGCCGGTGATAATACCGCGCCTGCGCGACATCAACCTGCCAAGTTTAGTGAAAAGCGCCATACGGTGAACGGATTAAGTCCACCGCAAATAAAATGATAGATTACTTGTTAAGTTGGTAATTTTTTACCAAAGTGTGCCAAATCTCGGCACATCCTTCCTAATCCCTGCCGAGGAACTCTTTCGAGTGCCTGAAGGCGTTGTAAGACGGGAAGGCGAACTCGTCGAAGTTGTCGTAGTAGATCCCGTTGAGATGGTCGAAGACCTGGCGCCTGGAGACCGTCTGGTCCTCCCTCCGCCACGCCGCCAGCACCCGCCAGAACTCTCGCACGAAGGCCTTGCGGGTCACGATGTCGTATGGGTTGACGCTTATCATATAGTCCGTAATGAGTGGGATGAGTAGATCACTTTCTTCCTCTGGCCCTCCTGGTTGAGCCAGCTGCCTGTGGCGTCAACGAGGGCGGAGACACCGTCGATCCTGTTCCGGCTCCTCGCCTTGTCCGGACGGATGTTCAGGTTCGGGTCGACGTATGGCACCACGTTCCTGAACATCCACCGGATCACCGGGTTCCCCAAGAAATTGAGCCGGTGTTGCAGGACTTCCGTCTCCACCCATTTCATGGGGACGGACAGGTAGCGCAGGCTCTGCTGGTAGGCCATGAGCATGCTCTCGTACTTCCGGAGCTTCGGGACTATGTTCCACATGGCCCAGGGGTCGTAGGCGACGCATTTAACCCTGTAAGGCTCCAGCTCCCTGATGAGCAGGTCAACGAACCAGTCCTCGTCCAGCACCTTACCGGGGGTGACGGTCAGCCAGCCCTGGTCCCGCCAGAGCCGGTAGTCCACCCTGTCCTCCTGCTCAGTCACCTTCGCCTCCGGCACTACGAAGAGGAAGCGGGCCACCTTGAACTTCGGGAAGAAGAGGCAAACAGCGGAGATGTCGGACTTGGAGGCGAGGTCGAGACCGACATAGACCTCCTCGTCCCTCAGACGCTCAAGGTCGAAGGGAGCGTTGTTCTCCTTCACGTCGTCATCCGAGATCCACACGTCCGGGGCGTTCACCCACATGTTCAGGTTCTTCGTCTGGAAGGCCACCATGTAGGTGCCACCCCGCATCCTCGCCTCCTCGCACTCCGCGCGCATGTAGTCCCAGGATAGGGAGACACCGAGGTTCGGGTTGACCTTCGCCCAGGTGGCGGGATCGTCCCAGCGGTCGCCATCGTCAGGGCAGAAGAGCATGAGGAAGTGGTTGTCCTTCTCCTTGATCCCCCGCATTATGTCCTTGTAGACCTCTATGTCCGAGAAGTAGGGGTTATTGGTATCGGTGCCGGCTGTGGAGATGGACAGTAGCATAGGCTGGCTTCTGGCTCCCATGCCCGTCTTGATCACGTCGTAGATCTCGGTGGAGGGCCACGCGTGACGCTCGTCGCAGATGGCGGCGAAGATGTTGAGTCCGTCCTTGTTCTTGGTGTCCTTGCTCAGGGGCTTGAACACCCCGGCGTTGCCCGGTGACCTCATGCCCCACTGGTAGGGCTTGGTGTCGTCAGCGAAGATGGACCGCCTTATGAGCTCGGCGCTGGCGTCGTAGCAGAGTCTCGCCTGCGCCTGGTCGACGGCGGCGGTGTAGACCTCCGGCCCCGCCTCACCGTCCTTCAGCAGGAAGTAGGCGGCGAAGATGGCGGCGAGGAAGGTCTTGCCGTTCTTCCTCGGGACGTAGATGTCGGCGTAGTTGTACTTCCTCAGACCGGTCGCCCTCCGCTTCAGCCCGATCACGTTGGCCATGATGAAGAGCTGCCAGTCCTCCGGCTCGAAACGGCTCCCCGCGAGCGGCCCCTTGTAGTGTTTGAACTCACGGGCGAAACGGACGAAGCGGTTGAAGGCTTTCTCGTCAAAGAAGAGATCATCCCGCTCCAGATCCGAGCGCCACCTCTCTATCGCCTTCCTGACCATGAGACACGTCGGCAGCTCGCCCGATAGCGACCTGTCGCACCACGTCCGGACTCTCTCGATGTTAGTCTTCCCGCTCATCCCACGCCTCCGATGCCGTCTTGATCCTCTCCTCGTCCTTGATGCGCTTCCTTCCCGTCGGGGTGAGACCAAGAAGGGCCGCCGTCTTCTCCATAGCGGTCTGAGCCTTCTGGAGAATGTCGACCGCCGGGTTCTGCTTCGTCTTCACCCCGTGATACTTGTCCTCCTCGGACAGCATGATCCCGTTCTTGTCCAGCTCCTTCGACGCCAGACGGGCCAGCACCACGTTCCTGGAATATGAGGCAATGATGCTCACGTCAGTCGGCCGGAAAAGGCCGCGGGCGTCCAGATCATCGATCACCTGGCGGAAGATCCGGCGCTGGCTGTCACTGAGCGACCGGAAGTCACCGCTGTTGAACACTCTTTGTTTGCATTCAGTAGTCATATCGTTTTTTATCCTTAGGATTCACTTTTTGCGGGAGCGAGACCGGGGGAGTGGCCTCCGGCATCTGCCAGCGGAGAGATTAGACCCCCCTACCGGGTCTGAGTTCCTTTTGGATCTTGGATTGTACCAATATCCGTGGTTCCTCATATATGCCTCTATATTCTCCTTGCGACTCACCCACCGGAGATTATCCACCCGATTGTTATTGTGGTCTTCATCTATATGATCAACCGTGTCATATCCATGCGGGTTCGGTATGAAAGCCTGAGCCACAAGTTTGTGGACTCGGTGTCTTCTCACTTTTCCCTCATCCGGTGTGAGCATGACGACAGGATACTTGTCATGCTGTTCCCCGTTCAATATCTTTCCTGTCCACGAAGACCAGACACGTCCGTATGTGCTGACCTTATAACGGGAGTATCCTTGGACTGTCTTCCATTTCTCACCGGGCAAAGTGATCTGAGATAGCAGCAAGTCCTTCTGTTCTTCCTTACTGAGGAAGGACTGGCGCAGCCATTCGCACACCAGATCATCAGTCAGATCCACACCGTTCAAGTCAGGGATCTTGCCTATCATTCCTCCCACAAGCCCGAAGCCCTCGCATATCACGCTCTGATAATTTACCGGGGCGCCTTGCTCCTGTCTCTCTTTCACGACGCTGAACACGCAACGCCAGAAGTCTATCAATGTGTCCGCTTCCATTCCTGTATTCTCTTTTTGTCCTTGTTCCCCTTGTCGATGTTGCACTGGTTGCACAGCGCCTGAAGGTTCCTCTTGTCGAAGAAGTAGTCCTCGCAGATCGGCCACGGGTCGATATGGTCGACGCACTCAGCCGCCTTGATTATTCCCTTGCGCTTGCACTCCTCGCAGAGAGGATGTGATTCCAGGAAAGCCCTGGCAAACTCAGTCCACCGCCTTGAGTGGTATGGCTTGGCCGATCTCTCCCTGACATAGCGTCCGTTGTTCTTGTCTGTCGTCCGCTGGGAGTCCCACGCCAGCGTCGTCCGTGTCACCGATGCCCGTTGCATCGTGGTGTGCACTTGTCTCCTGTCTATCATAGCCATTGTCTTTGTCTCGCCATCTCGTACTCGACCGACTGGAGCAGCCTCAGATCCTCCGGGTCTGGTATGCGCCAGCCCTGCTGGGTCGCCCAGTTGATGTACCTGTCGATGGCCGTTGTCATCTCCTCTTTCGTCAGATCCGCCGACGATCTCACCTCGGTGATCCTTCCCGCCAGCGGGTCGTCCCTCTCCACGAGGAAGAGGTCACGGTTGCAGAGCAGCTTGAAGTACTGTGTCTTGACGTACTCGAGCCGGTTGCCGGTCTCCATCGCCACCACTCCGAGTATGAGGTGGAGGTATCGGTTCTGGTTGCCCGAGCGCCTTGACTTATCAAGCAGCTCGACGGTCTTGCCCTGCCTTATCAGCGCCTCGGATCTCGCCCGGTAGCGCTCGATGTCCTCCTCCCTGGTGAAGTCGTAGATCATATCCCCACCTCCTCTATCTCGAACTCTATCCTCGGGCTCGCCTTGTCGATGAACTTCTCAGCCGTGATCTTGACGCACTTGTTGTCGTTCTTTATCGTGCCTGTCATCTGGAGGCAGTCCAGCAGGCACTTGAGCGAGTTGTCCAGGTCGTGGCTCATGGTCGGGAAGTAGACCCGCACCCTGAGCTCGAAGTAGCCGGATATGCCGAGGTTCCTGTACGCCCCGACCTGCATATAGAACGAGCGCTCGTACTCCTTGAGCCCGCTTGTCTTGGCGAGCGACCCGTGCCCGCCTATCGTGACGATCCTGTACTGGTTGCTTTTGCTCGGGATCGTCCCATGTATCATCTGCCATCCGTGTTTCATAGTACCGCTATCAATTCGTCCTGGTGGTATGGGTCGTAGAATCTTCTGAGGTCATAGGTGACCATCGTCTCTTTTGGGAGCGAGCTCGTGTGCTCGAGGATCATCCTCGGACGTGGGGTGATCCAATCCCCGACCAGCCAGTCCTTGAAGACCTCCTCGGCCTCCTCCCTTGAGGTGTATGTCATCTTGTGATACCACCAGGCACCGTTGGTGTGCTGCTCAAGCAGCGAGTAGTAGGTTGTCTTCATAGCATTCCCTCATCTATCATGTTGACCTTGTTCCACACCTCGGTGTAGAGGCTGTCGCCTATGTTGACGAGATCCCTGGCGTGGGCCTCTCCCCAGGACACCGTTGAGTGGTCGTAGCCGGTGGCGTCGCCCAGCTCCCTCTGTGTGTAGCCCTCCCTCCGGAGCATGAGGAAGACGCACTGACGCATGGCCACCGCCAACATTCCCCGGCTCTTGTCTTTGAAGGGGTCGAGGCCGTGCCTCCCCAGGTCGGCCCTCACCTTGGCCACCCGCTCCGCCGCCGTCGGCCTCGTGGTGGGGTCTTCCGTCTCGAAGGTAACAAGCACCCTGTACTGCCCGCTCTCGGCGTAGGGGTCGAGGGCGATGTTTTTCACCCTCCTGCCCTGGCATGCGTCGATGAGCGTCAGATCCGCCGAGGAGAACCGGTCACGGATCTCCGCCGCCTTCCTTATCAGGTCGTTCAGTGTCATCGCCTTCCCTCCTTCCACTTCGCCCCCTCGATGAAGGCGTTCACTATGTCGACCGAGGTCAGCACGCTCTGGCGGTTCTCCCGCTCATATCTCACAGCCGCTTGCTCGGCATCCTTTGTTTCTTCCGGCAGGGAGTCGATGAAGGCGAGGAGTTTAGCGAGGATGATGTGCGCTCCCGTCAACTCATCTACCCCGGCAACGACTGGCTTGTATTCTTTGAGTAGCCTCTCTATCTCTTGGCGTATCTTATCAATGTTGGTCATTTCTCATCCTCCTTCCCTTTCAGGATACACCGAATGTCAAATAAAGTTATACATATGCCTATAAGAATCAACAACATTATAGATAATACTGATGCTATCATTTCTCATTCCTCCTTTTACAAGTTGTCAGTTCATTCTTCTCGCAGTAGTGATGTCCAGGTGTTTGATATAGCCGGTCTGCCTTTACCCATTTCCAGAAAGGGCAGCCTTTACACTTGCTCATTATTCCTCCGCTTTAATCAGTGAATGATGGATTATGCTCCTTGCCATCAGTAGCAGAAGTGTTACCGTGCAAGGTTGCCGTTGATGTGCCAGAAGACATATTGGGTGTTGTGATTGTTCCTCCAGATGAATACATGAATGGACAATTAATACAATCGTGGTGGGGATTAGTGCAATGTGTACCATCACATCCCCATCCAGAAGGTGGTGTTGGCATAATAGGGAAGTGATAGGCTACTGACTCATTATACTGCTTCTCGGCTTCCTTGTAACCTTTATTGTATCCTCTTGTAAAGGCTTCAAGTTTAAAGCCATCAATCCTATCTTTTAGCCAACCAGGAAGCTTGTCTGGATTACACTCAAAAGTCTTTTCAAGATCCTTCATTGCAATGGCAAGGAGTGTTTGAGCATGTCTTTTTGCATAGTCAAATGCTACATGCTCTTCATGCTCTTTGCAATACTCAACAATATCAGATACCTCTTGTTCAAACTCCGTCAGCCTTGAGAGTTTCTTATTGACAAGAGTCTCCACGCTGTCAAAATTCTCCTCTGTAAATGCCTTCTCCAATGACACGCACTCGCCACTTGAGCAGTCCATTGTTCCTTCTGGTCTATTATCATCTAGATAGTTCATAAACTTGATTGCAAGGTCATGCTTGGCGGCTTGATAGACTTCTTTATGAGGTTGAGGACGAAGGGATTTGAGCCAATCTAATGTTCCAATCCTATGTGGATTTTGTTCGTCTTTGAATGTTTCTTTTATTGCATATTCACAGTTTTCAATAGCGTGTATATCTTCCTCGCTCCATTCATTAGAACAGAGTTTTGCCACATCCTCATTTCTCTTTTTAAGATTTAGAGAAAGAGATTTAAGCCAGTTGATTTGCTCATTATATTTTTCAATTTCACTGGTCTTGTTTGTTGTAGCGGAAGTATAATTTCTTTCAAACTCTATATCTTTGATAATGCTCTGCCTCATCTTCTCATCTTCCTCGCTCCATTCTTGTTTTGGTTGAAGATTAAACCTTCCAGGAAGGGATTTGAGCCTTTTAACTATTTCCCCAACCGATAACTTTGAGTGTTCAGGAAAAACAAAGTTTGGATTATTGTCATCTAATAGGATTCCAATAGCACCGTTTATTGCGTCTTCATCCTCCTCGCTCCACTCTGCGGGCTTCTGCTCTTTCTGCAAACCATACTCCTTTTCTATGTTTTCTTTCTGCTTTTCGAGGTAGGCAAGAATATCATCAACATTGGTGTTGTTGAATGTCACATTGCCGTTGCCTTTCCAATTCTCAAAGCCTCTGATTATTGTCCGTAGCATCCTCTCGTCCTCGCTCTCTGCGAGTTCGGGGACAAGAGCCTCAACAAGTCGCTTGGTATCTTCCGTTAGCCACGGCAACTTCTCTCTCATTTCTTTTATTGCTTCCTCTCTTTTCATCTCGTCTCCTTATTTTGGTGTCTCTGGTAATATCCTTGGAGGGCTATCGCTATATCTTTCGATAACCTCTCGTCGGAGAAGGCCGTGGAGACCTGCGTCCTCTCGTCGTTATCCAGGGCTATGCTTATCCTGCCCCGATGTTCCCTCACGGCCTCGACGGTGATCCTTTGGAATCTGTCTAACATAGTCTAATCATTATACCCGTAAACATTACCGTCCCTCACCAGCACGACATCTTTCCAGTCGTTGAGAAAGACCTCCGTCGGCCTCGCAATCTTCCTCACCTGCGGGCCATTCAGAGGGCCGCAGTGCGTGATCACGAAGCAGAGGTCATGGTTAAACCTACTGACTCTCTGATGAGCCAACACCGTCTGGCGGAAGAAAGCCCGTGACTCTATCCTCGCCCTTCGCAGGCGGTATCTGACTATGGTGGCTCGGCATATCGGCCTCCATACCTTCCTGAGCAAATCCATCGCGGGATACAGCTCGATTGTTATTGTTCTCTCCATACTCGTTTTGGTTTTTTAGTGGCTCCCTTCCGGGGACTCGAACCCCCTTTCATGCGTAACAAGACTTATGATCGACATTCAGCTTTTGGTGACTCCACAGTCATTGGAGGGAAGTCGGCGCATCACTGCGCTTTTTTTTGAGCCAGGGGCGGGACTCGAACCCGCATCTCCAAACATTGCCTTCGCTTGCAATCCGGATTAGGTAATCTTGGCGCTTATACCGCTTATACTACCCTGGCTGGTCGCCGTCCTCACCAATCGACGAAAATCAGTTTAACTTATAGGACGGCTTTCTCTACACTTTCTATCGCTTGGAATATCCTGTACATCACCTGCGGGACTATGGCGTTTCCGTAGGCTTTGAGGGCTTCTGTTCTCCATTTTCCGAAAGGAATGGAAGCTCCGTCCATAGGAACGGGAAGCCCATCATTTCCTGCGTGAACAGGGGAGACAGTCGGAAAGTCCCGCCAGCGGTTTTCGGGGAGGAGTTCGGGGTCGGCAAAGACCCCATAGCGGCCAAATCGTTCAGCTCTATCGTCCATCCCTGTTCCATTTTCCTCGCTATCCTCTCCCCGTCCGGGCTGCTGGGATTCTTCTCGTCCCTCGCTGTTGGTGTCGGCAACATCTTCCTCACAACCTCTCCTATCCCCTGCTGCTTCGAGTTCGGTCCCCGCTTCTTGAAGTCCTGCGCCGTAGGAGTGGGTAACATCCCGCTCCCAGCCATCGCTGACAGGCTCTGACCCATCTGCGAGTTCTCGTTGTAGGTGTTCGTGTACTTCGTCCCCTCTATCGCAGTGGGAGTTGGGAGTAATCCGTTGAACTGAAGATAGTCCATCAGCCCAGACGGGTGCGTGTCCTTCCCCTTGTCCGGCCTTCCACGAAAGGATGTCTGTCCCTGGTCTATCGCCCGTTGGGTTCGCTCCTTGTGGTGAACCTCCACACTCATTGGAGTGGGCAATAGTTCTCTCCGAAAAACCGCCATTGAAGACAGATTCGGCATCGAGTTCACTGTGCGATCCCTCATCCTCCTTACCTTGTTTTCCGGGGATTCCACTACCTCCATTGCTCTTGGTGTGGGCAAAAGTCCCTTGAACCTCGGATCGTAGTTGAGTTGGCTCTCCAGACTCCCGTATTGAGTGCCATTCTGATAACCCTTCGCCCTCGCCCTCATGTTCTCCGGCGACTCGCGCGTCATCACGGCGGTCGGGGTCTGAAGCATGGGCAAGGATGAAGACCCTGTCCCTTCGGTGGGGAGCTCCGACAGCCGCAGCCGGAATAAGCACCGGCTGGACGGAATATCCAAGACCCTCAAGGTCACGGCAGATTCGCTCGATGGTGAAGGACTGTCGCAGCTCGTATCGGTGAAGTCCGTCACCCTCTCCGAACAGAGTGGTGTCGCTTCCCATCGGAGTGAGTACCCCTCCTTCGACCATTGTGGTGATTCCAGCAACGTTCTCACCAACGACCCAAGTGGGCCGGACTTCGTCAATAACCCGCAGCATCTCCGGCCAGAGGTAACGCTCGTCATCTCTTCCTCCCCGCTTCCCGGCGTAGGAAAAAGGCTGGCAGGGGAACCCGCCCGTGAGGACGTCGACCTTTCCCCGCCACTCTCTGAAATCTGTCTTTGTGATGTCTTCATAACTCTTGCTATTTGGAAACCAGTATTCGAGCACCGCCCGCCCGAAAGGGTTTATCTCGCAGTGGAAGGCGTTCTCCCACCCCATCATGGCGGCGGCCACCTCCGGCCCTCCGATCCCGCTGAACAAGCTGGCGTGTCTCATATCACCTGAACATCTTGCGGAGCCTCGCTATGGCTTGTCTTTCCCCGAACATCCACCAGTCGTCGAACAGCTCGCCGGCCCGCTGGTTGTACTCCATGATCCTCCTCTCCTCCGCGTCCATCACTCGCCCTCCCCCGGTATGTAGTACTTAGCGAAGGAGCCCATCCCCTTACGCTCCACACGGATGTCCGGATGGCCCCACTTCTCCTTGTGCCTCAGGTCCCAGATCCTGGCGGAGAGTCGGTAGCAGTTGAACAGGTAAATGGCGTCGCTCTGGGTCAGCGACACGCCCTCCCTCAGCACCTGGAGGATGAGCTTGCACTGGCTCTCCCTCTCGGCCTCGGTCTCCTTCCTGGTCTCCGGCGCCGGAGCCTGCGCCCCGGACTTCCTCAACAATCCGAAAATTCCCATGACCGGTCCTCCTTAAAGGTCAATGTCATCGTCCATGTCACCGGGCATGTCTTCCCCGAGCGTATGGACGTCAATGACGTTGAGGTCGGTGAACCACCTGCCGTTCCACTCCCGGCTGCGGATATTGAACGTGACCCTCACGTCATCACCGACCTTGAGCCCGGCGAGCTTGTCGCAGGCGTCGCCGAAGGCCCTGAAGCAGACGTCATCCATGTAATTGCCGTTAGGCACCACGACCACGAACTCCTGACTCACGAAGTCATTCCCGGCCTTGGTCTTGCCGGCGTTCCTCTCGAGCATCCTCTTGATGCCCCCCTCGATTGTGAATTGCATATCCTTTGTGTTTTTGTTAGTTGTAGATCCTTCTCACCTCGGGGAGTATCAGGCGCTCCCCTCTCGCCTGTTTCCGTCTCATCCATGACTCGAGCGCCAGGTGCTTGGCCAGCGACGCTGTCAGTGCCCTGCCCGCCTCGATATTGCCGAAGGGGATGTCGATCAGCCCCACTCCGGCTTTCGCCTTGGCGAGCGCCTCCCGCTTGTCCGTCTCCGGTATCGAGAGCAAGCCCTCGTCCTTGAGCCAGTCGTATATCTGGGCGCTGACGTGGGGCAGGCAGTGCCTCGGGAAAGCCCCCGAGACCCGCACCCCATCCCAGCGCTCCCTCGCGTTCCGGGGCATGAGCTCGGCCATGCGCCTGAGACCCTCCTCCGGGGTGACCTCTACCGGCTCGGCCTTGCGGGCTCTCCGGATCTTCCTCGCATCGGCCACCATCGGGTGCTTGTCATAAGCCTCAAGCCACAGCATCACCGCCCCGTAGGACGGAGTCCTGACCGTCCCGAGCTCCCCGGCCACCCCGGCCTTCGACGCCAGCACGCACTCGGCCAGCGTCAGGTGCGGAAACGATCCGGCCATGTCGGTGCCGAGCTCGTCGGCCTGGAGGAAGAGCTGCGGCTCCCTCCCGTAGAGGACGAAGGCCTTCTTGAGCACGGTCTCCCCGGCCTCCCTCAGATCCCCGGGACCGTAGTCCCCGAGCCTCTTGCCGCCCATGGCGGCCTCAACGTTAGACAGTGTAAGTACCATCGTTCAGTCTCCTTATCTTGTCGTCCAGATCCTCGATGTCCCCTCTCTCGCCCACGGGAAGCCAGCCGGCCTCGAACCCGGAGTACGAGTGCTCCACCGAGAAGCGGATGCACTCGTCGGCGGATCTGCCGGACTTGGCTATCTCCCGGGCCACCCTCTCGAAGGCGATCCTGGTGTTGGTCGCCCTCTTGGTCTTTCGGACCTGGAGCCAATCCTCGGCGGCCTCCCTTGAGACGCCTATCCCGATGAGCGAGTTGAGGAAGTTAAATTTTTCTTTGGATATGGATATATCCTTCTTTCTTTTAGTATTTGATTCTATTAGTACTTGATTCTCTATAGTATTTATTAGTGTCGGCTTGGCCGTATACGGTGACTCCGTGTCCGGTGACTCCGTATACGGTGAAGCCGTTTGCGGAGCGGAAGCGCATCCAAGGCCGTTTTTGACCTCAAAGAAGGTGTAATCGTAACTCTTGAACCGCCCGGTCTTGGATACCCTCCCCTGCGTCCTCTTGCAGTAACCGTGTTTGATCAGCCGGTTGATGATCGAATAGACATAATCCCTCCCCTCCCTCAGATTGGAGGCCACCCCCTCTATGTTGAAGTGCCACCCTTCAGGCAGGTAGAGGATCTTGCAGAGGAATCCCACCTCATCAAGGGTGAGTTCCTTGTCCTCGAAGATCCCGTTGTCGATGACCGTGAAGTTCGATGTCTTATGCAATATCCGCCAGCGATCCATATCCGTACTAATCAAGACCGAGATCCTCGTTGTATTCAAGTAACAGTGCCATGGCTATTTGATGATCAAGTTGTTCTTCTCCACGAAACGGACTCCGCCTGGGGCGACGTCCTTGCCCTTGAAGGCGTTCTTGAGCTCGGTCTTGTTGACCTTCAGCTCGCAGGTGATCCAGGACGGCAGCATCAGGCGGTCGAGCCTCGCCACATAGGGCATGAGGACGGACTCCTCGTCCACCTCGGTCTGAGTGGAGGATCTGAGGGACATCTTGCAGTAGTTGCCCTCGAGACGCTGGATGCCGAAGGACTCCATGCAGTCAAGGACATGCTCCTTGATTCGCTTGGCGGAGTTCTCGGCTGTCTTCTTCAGCGCCTGCAATCTCTTGATCTCCCCGGCGAGGTTCTCGGCGTAGGCCGTCAGGTTCCTCAGCACCTGGTTGTAGCCGTCCACCTTCTGGGGCAGGCTCTCGCTGGTCTCCTCCCAGAGGGACTCCAGCTCCGGGGTCAGCTCTCCCCCGGTCTCCTCCAGCATGGCCTCTATCTCGGCCATCTGGTTCGTCAGTTGGTAAAGTGTTGCGCTCATATTAAATGCGTGTTGTTTATGGTTCCTTCTATTGTCAGTCTCTGCCTATCCAGCGTGTCTGCTATCCTCTCAAGGGCATCGGCTATCCTTTCCAGGGCGCATCTGCCCTTGAGCATGGAGTCCGTCCGAGCGTCCTCTTTCGACAGGTACGGATAGTAATAGTCAGTGGTTCTGCTCATTTCTTGTCCTTGTTTTTGGGGTTCTGCTTTGATTCGTCAAGATCGAGGAAGTCCTGGTTGGCCCTCGCCTCCGCTACGGCCGCGACATCGTTGGCGTAATTGGTCAGTATGGCCTCGTCCGTCCTGTACTTGTTCAGCAGATACTCGTAGCCTGTGAGGCCGCTCTTGCTGCGCTTGCCCTCGACATCCATCTTCACGAGCTTCCACCAGACGTCCTCCGGACATTCCGGCTTGGACGGCTTCGCCGGCTCCGGGTCAGCCTTCACAGCCTCCGGCTCCTTCTTCCTCTCGGTGTATTCCTTTGTGGTGTTGAGGGCGTCGGCGTCCTTCGTGTCGTCTATGGCGAAGAGACCGTTGAGGGCGTACTTGCGTGCGTATGAGCTGGCGGCTCCGGTCACCTGGCTGGCGTCCATGCCCTTCTTCTCGTCCTCCTCACGGGCGAAGGCGCACACGCTCAGGGACTGGGTGCCGTACGATATGGTCGCTATCGCCTTCACATAGATCCTCTCGCCCACCTGGACTATCTCGTCCATGATGGTGAGCTTGCAGTTCTGCGCCCTGAGTAGGGGCTTCACAGCCTCGAGGATGTCCTCGGCTGAGCGGTACTTGTACTTCCCGAAGGTGTTGTACTGGCCCTTCGGAGCCTTGAGACTCGACTGGATCTCGACCAGCCTGTCGTGCAGTGTCCTCTCCTCCATAGCTATACCTCCTCCTCAGGCAAGATCCTCTCGAGCGCCCTCGCCCCCGCGTAGAGCATCAGGGCGCCGGCGGCCTTGACAATAACGAAGGCCATCAGCCCGGCCTTGGGCATGTCGGCGAGCAGAAGGAAGACGCCGATCATCGACACCGCCACGAGGGCGGCCTTTTCAATGTACTCTCTCATATCAGTGTGTGTTGTATAGTCTCATCAGATTGGAACCCTTGAAGACGTAGCGTCCGTTTCGCCCGACCTCTCCCCTGAGCTCGCCCGACTCCCTCCAGCGGGTCACCGACTTGCGGCTCACCCCGAGGGCGTCAGCGGCCTGGGTCACGGTGTACCTGCCGGCTGGGCGTATGTCCACATCCGTCCTCATTATCCGAGCCTTGTCACCTTGAATCCCTCGGTCAGTTTGTTGACCGTGTACTTACCAGGAAGCCTCACCGCCAGCGAGCGCAGGTAGTTGGGGTCTCTCACATCCCTGTGGGAGATCATCACGAACTCCCCAAGGTCGAGAGCCTTGAGAGTGTCGGTGAGGTTGATGTTGCGAATTACTTTCATTTTTCTTACTTTTGAGGCGTTCATATTGTAATTACATCTGCAAATATACAACTATTTTTGTTGTATGCAATACTTTTTACAATTTTTTTTGTTGTTATGATGAACGCCGAATTAGCAGAGTATTTCAAGTCGATAGGAATAACCCAGGAAGATATAGCGAACCGCTTGGGCGTTTCCCAGCAGTACGTTAGCGCCCTCCTGTCTGGTAAAAGCGCATTCGGGAAGAAGCAGGCGCAACGTTTCCAGGAGATCTGGGGAATACAATCATCTTGGTTGTTAACCGGTGAGGGAGACATGCTCGCCAAGAGGAAGATCCCGCTCTACGACGACCCGACCATCGGTGGCGTGAACGAGCTGGCCGCCAACGTGGACGACTCCGCCAGGCCGACGGAGTGGATAGACGCCGGGGACTGGTTCCCGACCGCCACGTCAGCCATACACCACTACGGGGAGAGCATGGTGGAATATCCCTCCGGGTGCATACTGGCGCTCAAGAGGGTCAACGACCCGACGCTCCTGATCAACGGCGAGAACTACGTCATCGAGACGGACGAGTTCCGGGTGACGAAGCAGATCCAGGACGACGGTGACTTCATCACGGCCTACTCGACCAACAGGGAGACGTACCCGGACGGTCGGCTGATCCACGCCCCCTTCCAGATCCCGAAGGACAGAATCAGGCACCTCGACCTCGTGCTGGGATGCGTCATCAGGGAATTCAGCCAACCAATACGAATAAAGTGATATGAGTACGATCTGGATCATAGTCGTGGCGCTCGTCGCCATAGCCGCCCTCTACGGGGTGCTGTCCACCAAGAGGGAGAAACCCGAGCCGGTCACCCTCTGGGTGCCTGAGGCCGACGACCCCGTGGAGACGAAGGTGATGGACTCCCATAGCGACATGCTGTGGGACGCCTATATAGCCGGGCTCGGTCACCACTGCACCGTCAGGGACGTGGGAGTGTTCGGCGGGCCGGTGTTCAATGAGAAGGACAACCCGGTAGATAAGAAGGCGATGGCCTTCGGGAACGCCAAGACGAAGAAGATCATCGGGTACATACCCTCAGCCGTCCTTGACGATTACAGGAAGTGGTGCGGACGCAAGACGGCCCACTGCGTCGGCTACATCTTCATGGAGGGTGACACGCTCAGGGGCCGTGCCAGGATCTACCATCCGGACTGTGACCAGGAGAAGATCGGGGAGGACTCGGTGGCTTACATCCTCGCCGTCTGCGAGCGCTTCGGGTGGAAGGCTCCGACAGGCGACTTCGACATGTAGCCTTGCCCCTCACCTTGACCCGAAAAACCAAGGCCAAGCGACAGACTGATAATCAGCGCATTACATGCGGGTAGGCGTGCCTGTCACGCCGGAGGTCGAGGGTTCGAGCCCCTTCCGCACCGCAACATCAGAAAATCGCTTGCAGAGGCCCCTGAGAGGGATTTGCGGGCGATTTTCATTTTCATCCGGACACATAACACACTACATTTTTAACACAATTTTGGGGACATTTGGGGACATTTGGGGACATTTTACCTTGACCTTTACCTTGACCCAAGCGAACAAGAACATCATGGCGACAATCAAGATAGTGACGAAGAACAAGACCACCTCCGACGGGATGGAGCCTCTCCTCCTGAGGGTGGCGACCAGGACCGGCACATCCTACGTCTCGACAGGGCTGAGGGTGGCGCCCGGCGAGTGGGACGGGAGGTACACGGGATCTGACCAGCGGACACGGTTCCGCATCGAGGATCTGGAGACCGCCGCCTCGGCGCTGCTGTCGAGGCTCCGGGCGTCCGGTGACCTCGGCAGGCTGGGCGCCCCGGAACTGGCGAACATCGTGAGGGTGGAGATCCTCGGCAGGGACAGGCGCTCAGACCCACGCTCGCTCCTCACCGCCAGGATGGAGGCGTACATGGCCGGAAGGGACAAGCCGGGGACGAGGGAGGTGTACAGGCGCACCCTCGAGGTGATCAGACGCTTCGACAGGAACGCCGACACGCTCAAACTGGAGGACGTGGACAAGAGGTGGCTCGACCGCCTCGAGCGGTTCTGCCGCCGGACGATGGCCGTGAACACCGTGTCGATACATCTGAGGAACATCCGGACGGTGTTCAATGACGCCCTGTCCGAGGGAGTGACGACCCACTACCCCTTCAGGGCCTTCAAGATCCGGCAGGAGGCGACCGCCAAGAGGGCGCTGACGCTCGGCCAGCTCAGGGCCCTGAGGGACATGGATCTGCCGGACGACCAGCGGCGCTACCGTGATTACTTCATGCTCATGTTCTACCTCATAGGCATCAACACCACCGACCTCTTCCACGCCCTTCCGGGGGATCTCCGGGGAGACCGCCTGGAGTACCGGAGGGAAAAGACCGGGAAGATGTACTCCGTCAAGGTGGAGCCGGAGGCGATGGAGATCATAGACCGCTACCGGGGGAAGGATCACCTCCTGGAGGCGCTCGACCACCACGGCGACTTCCTGAGCTGGAGGACGCAGCTGAACAAGAGGCTGAAGGCCCTGGGGCAGGTCACCGGCAAGAGAGGCAAGGTCGTCGGGGATGGGCCGTTCCCGTTCCTCTCGACGTACTGGTCCAGGCACACATGGGCGACGATAGCCTACGAGGCCGGCGTGCCGGTGGACACGATCGCCCAGGCGTTCGGGCACTCCGACCGCTCCCACTCCGTGACCATGATCTACATCAAGCCCGACCAGTCGAGGGTTGACGAGGCGAACCGGAGGGTGATTGACTATGTGAGCGGTGCTCTCTGACAAGGAAGCCGATGGCCTCCCCGATCGAGTCGTTGAAGCTCCCGTGGGCGAGCTCCAGGATGGCGAGGGCCGTGTCTATCGACACCCGGCAGGTGATGGGTATTCTCTCTTCCATATCCGCGAATATAGCAAAAAAGACAGCCCTCCCGCATCTCACGACGAGGGAGGACTCCCTATGAACAAAATTGAGATATGAGAAAGTGCCGCCAGTTACGGGAGGCGGCGACCCGTTAGAACCTGTATTGTATTCCCACTGTCGCCCCGACGCCGCCATACATCTTGCCGCTCGGCGTGACCAGAGCCGACGGCCCGGCGGTGATCCCGAGGGACAGCTTGGAAGCCGGCGTCTTGACCTTCTCCCTGATCGTTATCGTGGTGATGGTCGGGTATATGGTGAGCGATTCAAGATTCGGCATATACCCTGAGATTTCACAGCGATAAAGGCTATCCTCCTGGTACACCCTATGCTCAATGGGCACGTCGACGGTCACCGTGTCATGCTCTATCGTGGTGAAGTGAGTCCGCACCGTGTCGTGGATGTACGAATAGCGGAAAACGGGCTTCTCCCGCGTTATCGTGTCGTGGATGGTAAATTGTACCGTGTCACGGATGACATGCGATTCTGGGTCGATTCCCGCCTTCCTGTGGCCATACCTGCACCCGATGAGGAACGACACCGCCACGATGAGCAGGATGCCGAGAAAAGACTTTATCAACTGTTTCAACTCGTCCATAAATCCACAATTATCCATGGGTTTTCCATGATTTTGTTTGCGAAATCAATTCTTTTGCCTACATTTGAGGCGCTAATACATTCTCTGGTAGCGGGGTTTCCCTCGCCTCTCCATTGAGAGTAATCCCCCGGTACCGCCTATCGGGGGATTTGTCTTGCTTGGGCAACAAGGCAGATTATCAACCGGTATTGGCCCGATACCACAACCCCAAGTACTATGAGAACTGTATTAGCAAAAAGCTCTCTCGGCGGTTACGTTTACCGACCGTATGTGACGAGGAATGGTGTTCGCATCTATCCCAAGCATGCCAAGGTCCTTCGGTTCCGCCCCAGAAGGCGTAAGTAAGCCTTGAGAGCGAGGCGGTGTCCTTCCCGTGGATGCCGCCTTCTTTTTGCCCCAAATTTCAATGAACTTTCTTTATAAAACCCCGCCCGGCTGGGGACGGGGCTACCACATAACTAAACACTCAAAAACACACAATCGCATCACTGCGGGAAAAGAAACAACTTATAACTATTCAAGCATGAAGAAAAGAACGCCGTCCAGCCCCGACGCTATTCTATCGAGATGGAGATGTTCTCGCCCCTGTCGTCGGCCTCCTTCAGCATGTACCAGAGTTTCCTGAAGGTCTCCGTGGACTTCGTGACCATCCCCTTGCGGTCATTGATCCCCACGAGGATGCAGCCGGAGCTGTCCGGGTTGGCGTAGTTCCCGATGTGGATGAGGATGCCATCGAAGCCGGGCACGCCCAGGAGCCTGGGGATGTAGCCGTCCGTGAAGCCGTAGGACTTCTTGTAGTTCCACTGGGAGAACTTGGGGGACTTGACCCGCATCGTCACCGGGTAGGTGCCGAGAGGAATGGCGGTCTCGTTGGGGACTTTCACCTTCTTGATCTGGCTCAGAGGCCATGTCTTCTTCAGCCCCCTGTCCTTGTCCTCCATAGTGTTGCAGACCCAGATGCCGTCGACATAAAGGTTGCCGACGGTATAGGTGTCCTTCTTCCAGAGGCGTTTAAGCGTCAACCTCATCTTTCTTCACCTCCTTCGTCACGGGCCGGAACTCCTTGGCGTAGCGCCCACGGTTGTCCCTCGACCTCTGGAGCCTCGCAATCTCGTCCTTGAGAGTGGCCAGCATCTTGTGGCACTCGTCACGGGAGTCGGCGCAGTCCTTGACCTTCTTATTCATTGCGTCGTAATTTTCTTGCAAGAGGTCGTATTTCTTCTGGAGGGAGTCATACTTGGCGTTCATTTCCGCAAGCTCCTGCTTCTGCCTCTCGATGGTCGGTTGCAGAATCTCGTCAATGATCTTCCTCACAACCTCGACCTCATCCTGTTTGGTCTCGGCGGCGGCCTTGCGCTTGTTCCACCGCCAATTCAAGACGCTGGCTATCCCGCCCCCTCCGAGGGCGGTGCCGATGTATGTCATAATCTCACCGAAGTCCATATCACTTGCCCTCCTTCGGGTTCTCGGCCCTCCATAGTTTGACTCCGATGTAAGCGAAGAACGGGATGTCGAGGATAAACGGCACCCAGTAGAACGGCTCTTGCATGGCGGCGTTACCCAGCCCGCCGAGGGTCAAGACCGCAAGGATTACGGTGATGATGAGGAATAAAATGTTCTTTGTCATGACTTTATATTGTTAGATGATTACTCCGTGAACCCGAAACTCATCGCTATCCGATAGGTCGCTTGCATAACTACGCCGCTTGTCCCCCAAGACGTACCCCGAAGTGATTCCGGCTCGGAGACCTCGGTATAACTTATAGGCATATAATTCTTGCCGTCCAACCCGACTGCGATTGTCTGGTCTTGGCTTGTGATTATCACAGGGCTTGGCAGTTTGACTGTCACATAGCCTGCGGCCTTATCCTCCGTGGTCAGGCTGAAGGAGATAAGCGGCTCGACATCGTTGATATTCCCGTTCAGCGTTACCACGCCGAGGGTGAACACATTGCCGTTGGTCACTTTGGTCTTGTTGAAGTCCATTCTGACCAAGTTGATAGGTTTGCCAAGCGTCTCGCTTTTAAGCATAGCCCCGGCATAGGAGAAGCGGTTAGCGGTCCCACCGTTGCCAAGATTGCCCGTCCAGACCGTATTCTCCGTTTGATACCAGATTTCCTCGGTGATGGAATCTGCCGAGAAATCAGCGCCAAGTATGATCAATTTCTTGCCCATTGTCAATTCTTATATTTGGATAGTTCGTTGATGAATCGCTTGTAAGTGTCGAGATTCCCCGCCACCGACAGGTGCGTGTTCGTGTAATACGGGAGAGCCGTGTTGTAGCCTGTGACATTGCCGAAATCAGCGCCGTCGTAACCCCATGCCCGGATGTGGTCGTTCATTTTTTTCCCCGCCGCCGCGTAGGTGGCGTTAGATGAACCCTCCGGCCATATCCTGTTCACGATCGGGATGATGCCATCCGCCACCAGCTCATCAATGTAGTCCTTGAGCGTGTTGGCCCATGTGGCTATCGCCGAGTCGGTGGTCACTCCGTGAAGCATATCATTGATGCCGATGGAAATAACCATTATTTTCGTGTCGATTTTCCCCTTGATGGAGTCATGGTATTGGGAAATGATATGAGAGAGCAGCGCACCCGAAAATCCGGCGGTCATAGACTTCCCGAAATACCTCGCCGCCATATATGCCCAATTATCCTTCTGGAGTACATTGTACCCCTGCGTGAACGAGTCACCTTGGAAAAGCATGAAGAGGTCCCCCCTCGTGGATATGGACAATCCCTTGTAGACAGGTGTCCCGGCGAGTGTCATAAATGCGGGATAATCGTAAAGCCATCCGGCGGGGCGTAGACCGACATTGACCGACGTGAACTGCGACTCGTCGGCGAGAATCTTCACGGAATCAGCCGTGGAGATGTTATAGACGGAGGCGTACACCTGCCTTCTCTCTCTCCCTATCTCGATTATATACTCACTCCCGCTGACGGTGAAATCGGTGCCGATAAGCTCCGTCCCCTCGCCCGTCGTGGTGTTCACCGACTCGGCTTGGTAAATGGAAATTCTCCCGGTCGTGAAGTCGAAAAGTATATGACTGCATGCTTGTGTAGTGGTGAGTGTTCCGGCATTGTTGTATGCCGAGTAAAATAGAATTTTATCGGTAGCGGAAGCGTTGACACGCAGCTGCATCCTCTCTTCATCGAACACGACCAGCTTCTTGTAGCATACCGGGGTCGTTGTCGGAAGCGTCAACCCGTCAGAGCTTAACGTCCCGCTTGTCAACCCGGAGAATAGCGCCTTGTCGGCATCTGATATTGAGTCGTTGAAAGCGACCTCGATGACCTTCGAGTATGAGGGGAAATAATCCCCGACGGCAAGTCTCTCGCTTGAGGGTAGAAGCGAGGAATCGAAGTTTTTCGTCTTGATATGCCCGTCGGCGATTCTCACAAGCGAGTTATCGTTCTCGTCTGCGATTATAAGGTCTGCGTATGCGTCCGCTGATATGGCGGCGAGTCCCTTCCCGTTCACCTTGTCGACCTTGTTCGTTTCCAGCGCCGCACCCATTGCCGCCGTCAGCCCCTTCGTGGCGTCGTCCGTCGTCAGGTTGTTCACAAGCTCATAAGGATAGTCCACGGATGAGCCCGTGTTGCCCTGCGGGCCTTGAGGGCCTTGGGGGCCTGTGGCCCCCGTCGCTCCCGTCGCTCCCTTCAACCCGGAGAAAGCTATCGCCAGCACTCCGTCATTGACGGTGGCCGTGGCGCTGGGAGTGCCTGTCGTCCCGTCCACGCTGACGGTGGCCGAAGTGACCCCCGCGGGGCCTGTCTCGCCCTGTACGCCTTGCTCTCCCTGTATTCCCTGCGGTCCCTGTGGCCCGGTGGCTCCGGTAGCCCCGGTGTCTCCCTTGTCGCCCTTGTCCCCTTTATCGCCCTTCGGGCCTTGTTCTCCGGTGGCTCCTGTCGCTCCGGTGTCACCCTTGTCACCTTTGTCGCCTTTGTCTCCCTTGTCTCCCTTGTCTCCCTTGTCACCCTTCGGGCCGGTCTCGCCCTGCGGTCCTTGCGGCCCCTGCGGACCCGTCGGACCGGCTATCTCGATGACCTCCGGCTGGACGGTCACGGTCAGCTCGATGCCGTCACCCTCACCCTCGGCCTCATTGTCGGCGTCCTCGGCGAGGAAGTCCACCGCCACGAACATGTCCTTGATGGCGAAGCGCTTGTCCCTCCCGTCAAGGTTGAACGTCACCTCCAGGTCGTAGTCGCCGGGAAGGAGGGAGCGTCCGGGGATGACCCCCGACACGATGTTGTGGTCCGTGCCGGACACCTCCGTGTCCTTGGCGAAGATGTGCATGCCATGGCCGACCAGCGCCAGCCTCACCCTCTCGGCGTCCGAGAGGTCGTAGGGGACGGGCTCTCCGCCCCCCTCGCTATACCGCAGGCAGACCGCCATCGGCGTGTCGTTGCCCCGCAACAAGTAGATTTTATCTGCCATAATTATGTCGTTTCAAATAAATTCCGTATCTTTGTTGTGCCCTGACTTCCTTCGGAGGCAGGTGCGTAGCCTTGACTTCCTTCGGAGGCAAGTGCGTAGCCCCGACTTCCTTTGGGAGGCGGGTGCTTTTTTTTATCTCCTCCCGTCCTTGTATGGGGCCACCTGGAACCCCATCAGGTTATACAGGTCATTGTCATGGTTGATCCACACCCTCAACGGCGCTACCTCCGAGTATAAGTACCTCGGGTTGCCGGAGGCGTCGACGTGGGTCGTTTCCCTCTCACCCTGGGGCGCGACGTAGGCCGGGTTCTCGATCCTCCAAGCCACTCCAAACAGCCGTGACCTCTTCGACCTGTACCGCGTGGGCTCCCCTGCCGCTCCGGTCTTGGTTCCGAATATCGGGTCGTCAGCCGTCCTGAAGGCGGCGAGCGTGGAGACAGAGCCCCCGTCCCTCTCGTTGACGTACCGCTGTATGATCTGGCCCCTCAGCCAGTCGAGTGTCGCCATCGAGGCCGTCCACGTCACGGCGGTGTTGGTGGCCAGGGCGCCCCTGGCCTCTCCCCATCCCTCCTTGATCTTGGCCTTCAGGGGGTTCGCCCCCTTGGCGGTCACCCTTCTCCTCCTGCGCTTGGAGTACATCATCAGGACGAAGCAGCCGGTCATGCCGTTGTCGTAGTCGTTCATGGGATGGCTGGTGACGATGTACTCGTTAGCCTGCTGGCGGGCGTCATAGCCCCTGTGTATCTTCACCCTCGGAGCGGAGAGCGTCTTGATATAAAGATCGTAGGCGAGCTTCGGGGTGATGGAGTACCTGCTCGTGTATGTCTTGAAGGTCGTGGCGAGGTTGGCGGGCGTGTTCACGAGCATCACCGCCCCGTACCTGTTCGTGTAGGCGAGGTTGCCGTAAAGCCGCCAGCCGTTGTTCTCGAACACGAAGGCGGCGAGGCTGTTGTTGCCCCACATGTAGGACACGCTCTGGCCGTGGGTTACGGTCTTCTGACCGGTGCCGTTGATGTCAAGGGAGCATGGCGAGACCGTGTTGGAGTTGGAGTTGGTGAACAGGATGTAGATGACCGTCCCCTCGGTGAGGTTGGCGGCGGCGAACCCGGATGCGGTCACCACCTTGACGGCGGTGCCGGCGGCTGTCGGGCAGGTGCCGTAGAACACGTTCCTCGACCCCCCGGCGGCGTTGCCCGGAACCCATAGCCCGGTGCTCCCGTTGTAGACTATCGTCTGCCCGCTCATGGGCGGCGTGGTGGAGAGGTCGACATCCGTGAGACCTCCCAGGGTGGTGGCTCCTCCGCCACCGCCTCCACCGCCGGAGCCACCGGAACCGGATGACGATCCGGACGGCTGGTAGTACCTGGACTGCTCGACGGACTCCACGGTCATCTCCACCGCCGGGAGGGAGATCATGCTGATGTCGATCTCATCCTCGTAGATGTCGTAAGACCACTCCTCGGTGATGTAATCCAGTCCCCCGTTGCTCAGGAAGAGCGGGACGGACGTGCCGTAGTCGAGGTGGATCAGACCCTTCAGGCGGAGCCTCGGGACGGCCACGGACAGGCCGTAGTCCTCGGCGAGGAAGACGCCGCTGCGGGCCGCCTGCACGGACGGGCTCGACAGCGTCTCCACGGGATGGAGGCCGGAGTGGTAGCCGTAGAGGCAGTTTCCGTTCCACTCTCCCCCTATGTAGTAGCCGAAGGTGTCGGCGAAGGCGCAGTCCTGATCGGGCGCCGCGCCCCTGGCGTTGTTGCTTATCACGAGGTTGGTCTCCACCCCGGCGTATGGCGGGACGCTCTCGAGGGAGCATCCGTAGACCTGGACGGTGGCGTCATCAGCCTCTATGCGGACGGTCAGGGTGACCGGCTCGTCGAGGTAGACCCCCATGAGGCGCGCGAAGGGTATCACCACCTCGGTGTTCTTGGTGTCGTCATCCCCTGCGTAACTGACCGCCGGCAGCTCCCTCGTCAGGTACTTGGCCGTGTCTGACCAGTAAAGGGCTCCGGGATCGCTCACCGAGTCGTCGGCGAGGTATTGGGTGGTGTATGTCGATGCCCCCTGCCTCTTTCCGTAGGCGGAGACCTGGATCTTCATGTTGTGCTTGGTGGCCGTGTCGGGTTGGCGGGCGGTGACAATCAGCCGGAGATCCGGAGGTGTCGATCCGCTTATCATTTCCGGCAGGTCGGCGTCCTCGGAGATGTACTGCCCGACCGCTATCTCGTAGCGCTTCTTCCCGGCGTTGTGCGTGGCCGTGCCAGACCATGAGTCGGTGGTCATGTCGGAGTCAGCCAGCAGGCCGCCTCCGGATGCCGAGTCAGACACGACCTTGAGGCCGTTCCTCGCCGGTTGGATCTCTGACGACAGGCTCCCGACGGGCCAGTTCACGAAGGATCTGGCGGAGCCGAAGGGCACGATCGGGTAAGCGTTGCCGTAGATGTCCAGCACGTTGGTGCCCGTCTTGGAGCCGGGGCAGTCCGTCTCCCTGATCACGACCCACCTCCCCCTCGCCTGGCGGAGGGTGGCGTGGAAGGATCGGAGAAGAGCCTGGAGCACGTCATAGCAGCTCTCGCCGGCCATGTGGTCGAGCGACAGCCTCGTGTCTGCCCAGAAGTATTGGGATTGCACCCAGTCGCTCTCCATGAGGTTGATGTAAGACAGCGGGAGCGAGAGCCCCGTCATGGCGAGAAGCCTCGACAGGTGGGACTCCAGGGAAAGGACGCCGGCGGCGGTGAAGGTCGAGCGCTTGAGCTCTCCCAGTCCGTCGGTGGCTGTGACGGCCACGTCATGCGGCGGGTCGACCCACGGCGCCGAGTAGAGCTCCGGGGTGATGAACCCCTGCCATACGGTCACGGAGTTGATGTAGAGCGACACCTTGAACCGGGTCGGGTCTGAGGTGTAGAGGTCGGCGAACTCGTCCGCCACCTGGCACTCGGCGGGTATCTCGAGGGACGTGCCGAGGATCTCGCCACCGTTATCCATGCGGAGCGTCGGGTGGCCTCCCACCGGACGGATGAGGGCGTCACCCGTGTAGCCGTCCTCGGCTATGATGATCTCGACCTCCCTTCCCTCCGGGGTGTCGAAGTTGAAAGCGTATCTTGTCCTGTATGCCATGTCACTTTCTCATTATGTCGTTGTAGC
>Ga0310697_10001150_pt1 | contig 32149 bp, 26 predicted proteins | sample 172DNAGHGlowgp2_FD_203883 | JGI IMG/M metagenome (GOLD analysis project Ga0310697, IMG submission 203883) | Sheep rumen microbial communities from Palmerston North, Manawatu-Wanganui, New Zealand - 1728 DNA GHGlow gp2 (v2) (version 2) | ecosystem: Host-associated > Mammals > Digestive system >... | reverse complement strand
CTTGTTGCCTTTTTCGTTAACGATGGTTATCAGCGCATTGATGTTATGCACTTTATCGTAGGGCTCTTCGTTGTTTTCTGTATGGATGCTTACCGTCGGCAGATTCGTCAGCCTTGCCAGATTTGTCTCATCGCCTTCCCCGGCATGGCCGTAGAACTCCAGTTCACCAATGTTGCACCGTTGGTCAGACGGTCCCACGTAGCGCACAAAACGGAATCCCTTCGAACAGACGATGTCGGCATAGTCCATCTTTCCCAAAGTTCCATTATTTTTAATAATGTATATCGGTATTGCATCCATGAAATCCGGTAAGTTAGCCCCCTCAAACACGCCTAAGAGAATCCGCTCATCACCTCGGCTACGTTTAGCCGGTGCCCAGCCAATGCGTGTGATAATGTGTGGAGTACCTAAATCCAGTCCGACCCAGGCGTAACTACGGTCGTAAGCAGCAAAATAGGTATTGAGATTCCCGTCAAAGGCACATTCGCGGGAATTGACGGTTGTCGATGCCTTATTCGTACCATAGTCTACCGATTCCTCTGTTCCAATCACAGTCCCTGATAGTTTGGTATCTTGTCCTTTTGTAGGACATACGCCCACAAGAATAGCTATAAATACAAGTAATGAATTCTTCATGATATTATTTCTTTTTGATTATCTTATATATTTTTTCTTTAATCATGACTCTTATGTCCTTATCTAATCCAATTGTATAACATAGCACACCTGTACTGATAACGGTGATGGCTATGGTCAACAATGATAACCAAATTCCCGTATCTGTCAGTTGCATCATGATAGCGGGTACTATGAGTGAGAGGAGTAGGACAAACAAACAGGGTTTCAGTACATGAAGGGCGTAGTCTTTCACGCTCATCTGAATCTGTGGCAAGACAATACGTATGGTGGCGATATACGCTAAAATAGAAATCAGTAAATATGTAGCAAATACCGTCCACGGTGCTCCCCCCATCTTCAGTACGACGTATGCTACTGGCACGACTAAAATCATCAGACCACCTGAAATGATTTGGAATTTTTTTATGTCTCCTGTTGCTGCAATCGCTGCTACTAATGGACTTGACATCTGATCCACGATGAGTATAACGAGTAGAAGCCTAAGAAAGCCTACAGTTCCTTCAGGAACTTCTTTAAGCCAAAGATTTAAAACCATGGGCGTCTCTACGGCCAAAGGAAGGCATAACATCAGCAACAAACAGAAAGTCAGCCTGCTTCCTCTGAAAATCAGCAAGTGCATCTCATGCAACTGTTCTGCGGCATAACTCTTCGTAATTTGGGGGTTAATAGCTACTTGGAAATTCCTCGAGAACTGGCTTATAGCATTTTTTGCCTGACTCGCAGCGGCTTGTGCAGCATTGGCTATGGGACCGAAGAACACATTCAGCAACATGTTCAGTCCCTGCGTATAAAGCACGTATGACAAGTTTCCCAACGTGCTCCATCCTGCAAACAATAACATCTTCCTGAAAAGATCCTTCTCATAGAACCATTGATAACGGCTTTCCTCGAAATGGCGTTTGCAATATATGTTGTAGACCAACCTGATAAGTAATTTCTCACAGGTGTACAATATGGCATAAACAATTAAGCGATCATAGCCAGTAAGAAGCAACATTCCCACTATTGCCAATTTCAAAAAGGCATCAAGAATAGAAATGTAGGCAAAGGCCGACATTTTTTCACGGGCAATAATAACCGACTGATAGGGACAACTCATCACTTCAGCGACAGCCGTAACTATGCTAAGTTGGAAACACCACATAGCCGCCGTTCGGCGTTCATCTGGTATCACCATCTTTTCGGTCAGAAACCAGATGCCACCTGTTTCGCTAAGTAAAATAAGGAGCAATGAGATGATAAAATGTATATGAACGCTGGTGATGAATATTTCGTGCAAGCGTTGTTTATTGCCCGTTCCAAGTTCAAAGTTCAGGAAACGTTGAGTGGAGGCAGTCATACTACTATTGATAAAATTTAATATGTATGCCAGTCCCCAGACAACGTAAAATATACCATAGTCCTCTACACCCAACACTTGCAGGACAACTCTTGATGTGTAAAGGTTAATACACATCATGAGTGCCATGCGGAAATACAGTAAAGCCGTATTCCGCATGACACGTGCATGGTCAGGTGTAAATGCTTTGGACATTACAAATGAACTGTTTCCAACTAATTATCGTTTGTCATCCCATCCGAAGGGATGTGCAGCAAGCGGCATCCTTGCCATAGGATGATAATCACCCTTCAAACCAATAGGAGATGCATTGCGGATATCGCTGACAATCTCGATGCTGGGACGTGCCTCGCTGATACGGAAGCCCTCGCCAGCCAGAATCTTCTCATAGCTCTTGGTATGCAACTCCGTGAAGCCTACGCTGAATTCAAACTCTTCGCCATCAATATTTAAGGTACGATAAGTTCTCTTCTCGCCCTGTACGGCATTAGGAGGCAGACACTCGGCATTGATACTCAGGAAGTAACGTACTCGAGCCTTCTCAAGTTCCAAGTAGCCCGATACACGGTCGAAACTCATCACATGGACGACGTTACGTTTCACGGGGCCGAAGACCCACTGCAACATATCGTAGAAGTGTACGCCGATGTTTGTTGCCACACCACCGCTCTTGCGGATATCACCTTTCCAAGAGATATAGTACCACTTACCACGCGAGGTGATATAAGTAAGATCTACATCATGAATCTTGTCTTTTGGTCCCTCATCGACCTTTTTCTTCAGTGCTACGATGGCATCGTGCAGACGCAGCTGCAGGATGGTGTAAGCCTTATGACCAGTCTCATTCTCCATCTCCACCAGGTTGTCGATGTTCCAAGGGTTCAGCACCAACGGCTTTTCGCAGATAACGTCTGTGCCCAGACGGAGTCCATAACGGATGAAGGCATCATGGGTATAGTTTGGTGTACAGATAGAAGTGAAGTGCAGGGGATTGGGTTTGCGCATCTGCTTTGAACAGAAACGGTCGAACTGTTCGTTCTCCGTATAGAACATACAGTCAGGGAATGAACTGTCGAGACGTCCAACACTATCGAACTTGTCGTAAGCTACCATCAGGTTGTTGCCAGTGTCAGCTATGGCTTTGATGTGGCGAGGGGCAATATAACCCGCAGCACCAATGAGTGCAAAATTTTTCATTTTTGTTTTCTTTTTAGTCATTTCTTTATTATTTGTTTATTATATTGATTTTCAGCACTATTTTTGAGCATATTTATGAACCCTATGTTCATCGGCTCATGAACCCTATGTTCATTGGCTCACGAACCCTATGTTCATCGGCCCACGAACCCTATGTTAAATGGTCAACGAACATAGGGTTCATTTTTTAGTGTAGTGATTTAGTATTTCTATGGGGTGTACAGCCTTTATTCCTGTACCATCTAATATCTGCTGACGGCACGATGTTCCTGGTGCGACCACATAAGTTGGAACAGATTTTTCCATTTTCCATTTTCCATTTTCAATTTCTCTTACCTTGGGGAAGAGAACCATTTCGCCGATGGCAAGAGAAGTCTTATAGTGTTCCTTCTCGTAACCGAATGAGCCTGCCATGCCACAACAACCACTTGGAATAACATTCACTTTAGCATTCAGCAGTTCACGCAATACTTCTGCCATCACTTCGACACCTACCAATGCTTTTTGGTGGCAATGGCCATGCAGGAATATCTCCATAGGTGTCTGGTCGAAGCTCTCGCGACTGATATGACCTGCTTTGATTTCACGCAACAGGAATTCATCGAACAACAGGCTATGCCGACCCAATTCTTTTGCATCATTTCGTTGTTCAGCGGGCACTAAATCGGGATATTCATCACGGAAAGAAAGAATGCACGATGGCTCGATACCAACTAAAGGTTTTTCTTCCGTCACCACATCCTTTAACAGCTGAACGTTCTGGAGTGCCATCTTTTTTGCTCTTTTCAAACAACCTTTTGAGATGGCTGCGCGTCCACTCTCCTTGTGCTTGGGGATACGGATTTCATAACCTAAAGAGGTGAGCAACTTCACAAAAGCCTCTGCTAATTCCGGCTCGTGGTTGCGTGTAAATTCATCCAAGAAGAGCCAAACTCTCCCTTTTCTTTCCTCTTTCCTATCTCCTCTTTCCTCTCTCCTCATTCTCTGCAGCTTCGGTAATTCACGCTCGTCTGCAAACCCTATCGCCTTTTTGATGAGCGATGCTGTAGGTTTGAACGAAACTAAGAAGTTATAAAGTGGACGAATGTGCTGGCAGAGATCTTCCATTTGTGCCGTTCTGGCAACCACCCAAGAACGTAGAGGTGTACCATGCTGGTCATAATAATGCTGCAACAGTTCAGCCCTCAAACGTGTCAAATCCACATTCGATGGGCATTCTCCATGACAACCCTTACAAGCTAGACAGGTATCAAGAATTTCTTTTATGTTTGACCAGTCGCCACCGCGAGTTAAAATCTCCCGAAGCACATTGGCTCTTGCACGGGTAGTCTTGAGTTCGTCACCACTGACCTTAAAAGCAGGACACATCGTTCCACCAATGATATTTGATTTTCTGCAATCACCAGCACCGTTGCATTGTTCGATGGTACACATCAAGGCATGTGTCTGTGACTTGGCTCCCGTGGCACCTGGTGCAGTACACTCGTCAAATGCTGCTTTCCAGTTGAAATAGGTATGGTCAGTACCCAATAATTGTTCTGTCTTGTATTTTTGGTCTTCCTCGAAACGTAGCATGGAGTCCATGGGCAGTGTATCGACAATCTTGTGACGATTCAACAAGCCGTCAGGATCCCAGCATTGTTTGACCTGACGCATCAGTTCGTAGGCTTCTTGCCCATAGAGTAGGGGAATGAACTCGCCACGCAGGCGTCCGTCGCCGTGTTCACCGCTGATGCTGCCACGATGCTTTTTTACTAACAGGGCAGTCTCTTTGGCCAAGGTGCGGAACAATGTACGTCCTTCCTTGGTCTTTAGGTTAAGAATGGGTCGCAGATGCAATTCCCCCGTACTGATATGCCCATAAAACACGCACTTTGCTCCAAGTCTGTCGAGCAACAGTCGGAAGTCCTTCATATATGCAGGCAATCTACTTGGAGCCACAGCTGTATCTTCAATCACCCCCATCGGCTTTGCATCACCTTTCATACTGCCAAGGATGCCTAATCCCGCCTTGCGCAGGTTCCACACCTTGGCGACATCGCCTCCATATACGCGCGTACATTTATATATATGTCCGCTACCGAGTAGGTCTTTCTCCAAGGCTGTTGCTTGGCTATCCAATTCTTCTCTGGTTTCAGCCCTTAACTCTGTAATAAGCAGTGCAGCAGGATCACCCTCAACGAAGAATCGATTACGTTGTTGCTCTGCATTGCTCTTGCTAAGTTCTAAGATTTCACCGTCAATCAGTTCTACTGCAGTTGGCTGATGTTTTAAAGCAACCAGATTGGCCTCAAAGCTTTTTTCTATCGCATCACAATGTCCACAAACCGCCATGACCTCCTTGGGAGGCAATGGGTCAAGGCTCACAGTAATTTCTGTGACGAACGCCAGTGTTCCTTCACTACCGGCTAACAATTTGCACAAATCCACACTCCCATCAAAGCTCCCCTCGCCAGTCGGAGAGGGACTGGGGGTGAGGCTTTCTATGGCTTCGTCAATGGCATATCCACAACTGCGACGTTGTAGTTCTTTGTCAGGATAACTCTTTTCTATCAATGAACGAGTCTTATCATCTAACGCCCAATGTTCCAACTGAGACAATATGGCATCCAAAAGTGGTAGAGATTCACGATAGCCAGGCTCTGCTATTTTCTGCGTATCGAACTTTGTGCCATCCGACAAGATTCCTTTGCATGCAATCACATGATGGCGTGTACTGCCATACACTAATGAGTGTGTTCCACAGGAATTATTGCCGAACATACCGCCAATGCAGCAACGGTTGCTTGTAGAGGTTTCTGGGCTGAAGAACAATCCGTACGGTTTCAAAGCGATGTTCAGTTCATCTCTTATCACACCAGGTTGTACCCTTGCCCAACGTTCCTTTGCATTGATTTCTAATATCTTGTTCCAGTACTTGCTGATGTCTACCACGATACCGCTTCCCACTACCTGTCCTGCCAGCGACGTGCCGCCTGCGCGGGGAATCAGGTCAACTCCCCTTTCTCGTGCCTGCTGCATCAGTTCCCGTACGTCGTCCTCCGTCTCCGGATAGACTACGCCGTATGGAATCTCCCGATACACGGATGCATCGGTAGCGTAAGCTATTTTATGTAGACTGTCAGTATAGAGCTTCATCAATACTCTTAAATAGCATTAAGCTATTCTTTTTATCATTTTATAGCAGAGTACAAAGCATGAGAAGCCTATGACACTTCCCAACACATTGTGTATGATATCATCAACATTAAAAACGCCACGTGTTGTGATCAATTGCGTTAACTCAATGAAAAATGATAATGTAAAGCCTGTTCCTAAAGTATTCAATATATGCTTTTTCTTTAATGCGCCTCCAACAAAAAAGCCTATTGGGATGAACAACATGACATTCATGATAATCTGAGCTAACAATTTATTGTAAAGCGCGCTATAACTCCATAGGGGGTGTAGATAAAAACGTTTTTCAAACGTTTCTTCTCTGTAAAATATAGTCATGCATAATACAAGAAAGAAATAGCCCATAAGCAAGCAAAAAGAGGCTTGTCTAACGAAGAGGGAATAACTTGTTTTCACTCGGAATAACAACACAATAATAACGAATACAAAAAGAGATACACCAATAATCATCGCTGTTGGAACACCGGTGTCATAGTCTAACATGTACTGCTCGATGTACTCGAAATTGAATTTCATGTCAATTCGCTACAATATCTTTAATTCGTTTAAACTCGTATTGCTTACTCTTCCAGAACGAGACTTCTTTTTCAAACAAATATAGTGCATCCAATCCCAGATTTTTCTGTTTTAGTTTTCTACGCAGTACATCAGAGAGTAGGTATCCAATATAACTTGAAGCCCGTCGCTGAGTTTCCGTGTGCAAATTCTCTTCTGTTATAACCTCATTGGGGTGTATAAGGAAATTGACGGGCTTAGCGGTATTCTTTGTCTCCCAATAGAGCAAGCGACGTGTCAATGCATTCAATGTCGGAGAGATACGCATAAACGTACCAATATATGGAACAACGAATGATGATACAGGCACCTCGATAATCGGGGAATCACCTTTTCTGGCAAGGTTCTGGGGATTTGCCCTATAGGGTGTTCGTGGTGCACCAAACCACTGCATTTTATTCTTGCTGCCTAACGACATAAACATATCCATACGCTGTGGAGCTACTGAACTGTCATATATAAATCCTGCCTCAATTAGAGCCTTGGGCGTGTCGAAGTTGACACGAAGAGCTGGGGCACGGAATGAGACCACTTCTTCACCAGCAATATCTTCTAAAATCTTCTTTGCCGTAAACAAATGCTCCAACTGTTCCTCGTATGGCATCACGTCGAAAGCCTTGTCATGACGGTGTGTCAGTCCATGGCAAGCAATCTCATGCCCCCTGCCCTGCACTATCTTGATGATTTCAGGGTGTTGCTTGGCAAAGTTGGCGATATAGAAGAATGTGGCCTTTACTTCATATTTGTCGTATAGGTCAAGTAGCATGGGTAGTCCTTCCTTCCACACCTTCACCCCTGTCTCGTCACGAAGTCCACCGTTCACAATAGACGTGGTTTCCACGTCATTGGTCATGCATGCGATTCCTTTTGTCATAGTTATTTGAATTCTTTTATAACTTTAGCGGGACGACCGACGGCCAATGTCCAAGCAGGTATGTCTTTTGTAACGAGAGATCCAGCACCTATCACAGCCCCATCGCCTATGGTCACTCCAGGAAGAATCAACGTGTTGGTTCCTGTAGAACAACCTTTACCTATTGTGACAGGGGCCTTTTTGTAAGGTAAATCAAATAGATTTGTTCCTTTATGATACTCAGATATGTCCCTTTTATGACACAGTATATATGTCCCGCCAGTGATATATGAATTGTCTCCAATAGTAATGAGTTCAGGAAAGTTCTTGTCAACAATAACATTATCGCCAATAAATACGCCTTTTCCTACCTTACAGCCCATTCTGCGTAAAATCGCAGGACGAATTTTCTTACTGTTGAATGGAGCCAATATGGCAATGTTGAAACAATACTTCATCAGGAAGGTGTTGCGTACTTTCCTGTAGAACTTGCCTATGGCAGCCCACACGGATACGTCGCCATATTCGCTTTCTGAGACCCTGAGCCCTATGGTCTTCAGCAATCGAAATGTGATGCTTCCGTTTCTCATCGGTAGTTCTCCACAAACTTTACAAGGTATTCTGTGGGATTGATGGTTTGTTCTTCCACCTTTCTCCTTTCTGCTTCCCCATCTATCTTGATGTCCATTAACTGGCTGACAATCTTCATTGCCTCGTCAGCATTAGTAGTCTTGAAACATCTGTAAGGATAGTTTGAACACTGATATTCAATATATCCAACCATCAGCGGATTCAAATACAAATAAGGTACACCCAGTAAAAATGCCTCCGAGGCCATCGTAGCGCCCTCTGCGATCATAAATTTGGCGTTCGCTTCCAAGTCATGCATTTTCTCTGGCGATATTTTCAGCACGTAGTCATCGTAGAATGGATCCTTTACGCTTTTCTCCAGTGAAACAAACACCCGGTAACGCTTGGAAATCTCTTTTACAATATTTTTCTTTGTCTCTTCCGATATAGGATGAACTTTCAAGTCGTGATGCGCATCGTAGGCTACATAGCGAACAATGACGTATTCCTTTGGCTTTACATTCAACTCCTTTAGAACGCCCTCATCGCTTTTATAATATGCACTATGCAAATAGAGCTGTTCCACGTATGCATTGAATCGAATCTGCTTGTCCTTATTTCCTAAATCTTTTTTGAAATAGAATGGTGTTAGCACTTTAGAACAAACAGGCATGTATAATTTATGGGTCATTGAATTATGCTCTGTATCGTCAATCAGAATACTTGGTTTCCTAAACAAAAAAGATGTAATGGCACAGGCTGAGGATGCAAAACCCATATACATGTCTGGGTGAAATGTAAGCGACTTGCGTATGCACCACAGAATCATTCTCAGAAGATTCATTAGAGAGGGAATCGTTCCTTTCTTTTCAGGCCGTTTGTTGCGTATGGTGTGCTCAATACCATAATAGTCCAGTAGCTGGTTAATCATCTTATTGTCACGATTGATAACGCAAAATTGGTCTCCCTTGGACTCCATCAGTTTAATGAAGTTGCGGTAGTAATGGACATGAGCTGGATGGTTAATATTGATTAGAATTTTCATACACTTAATCTTTATTTACTTTTTCAACTGATCTATTACTGCTTGATATGTTTTTAGTATATTTTTAGCCTGGATGTCGTTGGATAGATTTTTTTCAATAATACACTGAGGACCATTTGTCTTGCCCTTGAACGAAAGTGCATGCTTTATCTTTGAGGCAATGTCGTCTGCATCATAACGTGCCAAGAAACAACCATTCACTCCATTCAGTACCTCCTTCACGTCACCAACATCAACCGATACAATAGGCGTACCACATGCCATCGCCTCTTTGATGATGACGGGCGAACCTTCGCGATGGGATGTCATTAACAGACAATTGGCAGCGTTAGCAAGTAAGTTGACTTGTTCACGATTGTATCCTCGCAGTTCCACTAACTTGGTATTGGGTACAAGGGATATTGCAGCTTTTGCCAGTGCGCTGTTTTTAACTTCATTATCAAAAGCACCGGCAAACAGGACATAATTCTCATTGATGTCCCAGCCAAGCTGTTTCCGTGCTTCTGCACGGTCCATCGGAAAAAATGTTGTCGTGCTGACTCCACAGGGGATGACACTTTTATTCTCGCCCCGATAGCCTGTCAATTCCAGAAGCCAAGGGGACACAAAGATGTTGTAGGCAGAATAACGTGCTGTGAACTTAGAGATCAAGAGGTTCAACCCCCTGGAATGTACATCGCTCCCATGAAAAGTGGTCACGACGGGAACCGTTCTCTGGAGGTTGGCCAGAAGTCCGCTAAGCCCATAATGGGCATGAAGCAAATCGGGTTGGAACTCATCTATTTTCTTCTTTAGAGGCATCAAGTAGGACAAATAGCCGAAAACGCCCTTTCCGCCCACACCAAAGAAATCAAATTCCACTCCGTATTTCGCCAAAGCATCCACCTGATCCGTCACAAAAGGAGAGAAATGCCCTGGTTTGTTGTTTGCAACAATTAATACTTTCATTATTTAGCTTTAATAACATTCCACAATAGTAAGATACCAATGGCAACCCCAAAAACGAGTGTATTAGGAATGCGTTGGAGAACCTTTGATTCTTGCCATTTGGAAAGACCATAAAAAGAAACTATATATGTTAAAGGTATATGTGGCATCACTTTACGCAGCTCCAGACTTGCAGCAATCATACCAGTAGCCAACATCTCTACCAAGATGAACATGGTAATAGGAAGCAGTTCCAGAACTTTGTTTTTAATGATAAGATAAAGCCCTCCTAAAAAAGGGAAAATCATGAATAGCCTATAAGTCAAACCCGCCCCATAGTATTGAATGGTTGATGGCCCTGTCTCATGTTTGGTGAACAATGTCGGAAAAGGTCCGAAAAAACCACCGAATAGGTTGACAAAGACGTTAAAGCCACCCGAATATGCTTTGGCATTACCACTGAGTTCTGTCTTCTCATCATAACTGGTAGAATATCTATCTGCCATGTCCATCATGTATTTAATGGAAATGACTAATCCAACGACCACTGCTAAATAGAAGAAAAAAGACAATGCACTGCCATGTTGTTTGACGGCGATATATACAGCAAACGATATGATAATAAATGCAGCAACAGCGGGTCGGAAGAAAAATAGTAGAAACAAAAACAATAAGGCAAAAAGATATGCATGATTATTTTCTTGATGTATGCCCCTGCAAAGATGATACAAAGTGCAAATGACAAGAAATACAAATAACGACTCCTTGAGGAACGTGCAATGAAACATGATGAGGAATGATGAAGTTCCGTATGCCATTGCCCCTACAAAAGCGTATGCTTCAGGCATATAGTGTCGACTTATGCGGAAAAGCAGGACTGATGATATGGCACCTGTCAACATGTATGAAAAGTTGAGAAAAAATTTACTGGGTATGATTGACATGAGGAAACTGTCATATAAATAGGCCCCCCAGTCATCAAATGCTTTTTTACCCATTAAATATTGTGCATTCTCTAAGAAACCAACATCATTTGCCCTCATACTTCCCTTATAGTAAAGCATGGCATCTTTCTTCGTAAGCATAAAAGTATCACCTTCGAAATATTCAGATAAGGACATAAAAACCACGCCAAGTAAAATACTGTAAATTAGCACGGTAACGAATAGTGTTTTTTCTGCAAACCTTCCTCCCTCATTTTTAGCAAAGAACAACAGCAGAGACATCTGCGAGACAAACGCCACCACCGTACCTAATGCCATCAAGTCAAAGGAAAACTGGTTAGTCCAAATGCCTATCAGGCTAATGGTCAGCATTCCAATGATGAAAATGTTATTATGCCACTTGTACAGCATTATCTTTTGATACGGTTTCGTAACTGCCAATACCACCCCAATAGGCAGAGAGTCGTCTTTACGCCCAGCAATTGTACCATCTTTGCCACACGTTGTGACTTTGGTGTAGAAGCATATTTCAACAAGTCAACATGTCGCTGTAGGATGTCAAATGCTGCAGGTTTTTCCTCAGCTTTGAGCTGATAATAAGCATAGCCTCTACTGACCCACATATCAGCAAGATAGATCCTTATGGTCGCTGCATTTTTGCAACCCATGTCACACTGTTCCTTCCAATAGGAAAATATCTTATCATAACTCTCGTAAACACGGAGGGATGCAGAGGTGCTGATGCTGTTTTCATGATGGTAATAACCGTAGAAATCCATATTCAAGAAGGCAACTGTCTTGACACATTGCCAAAGGTGCAAGCTCCAAAAAACATCTTCACTGATATACCCTATGGGAAAATAGATTTCGTTGTCGATCAAAAGCATTCTTCGCACTAACAGAAAACAGGCGCTCATACGGAATTGTTGTGACTCTACAAGATACGAGAACACAGATTTTGCATCAGGCAATGCCGTAATCCTATCTATATCATAATCTGCCGTAGTAGTTTTTTCATGACCATGCCAGATATGGACATTTTTGAATATTATCAAATCACTTCCAACATCGCCTTTCTGCATCAATACCTCAAGTCCGTTATCAAGTAACCATTCATCATCAGAATCCAAGAAAATGATGTATTCCCCCGTAGCCTGACTTATACCCGTATTACGAGCACCGGAAAGGCCCTGATTCACCTGATGGATGACTCGAATACGCTGGTCTGAAAGGGCTAATTGGTCACATAGCTCACCACTATTGTCCTTACTACCATCATCTACCAGAATTATTTCCAAATCCTTATAGGTCTGTCGGAGCACTGACTGGACACAACGCTCAAGATAGAGCCTGACGTTATATACAGGTATGATTACACTTACCTTCATGATTATCGCTTGGATATTACTTATTCAATACGATATTATATATGTTTATGATTTGTTCGGCAACCTGTTCCATTGGGAGTCCAAGTTCAATAATACGTTGTCGTCCTTTGGTCTTTCCCTGGAATGACAATGCCTGTCTTAGGCACGAGGTCACTTCCTTTACATCATGTGAAGCGATATAGCAACCCTCCACGCCTGTCATAGTTTCTTCAACATCACCTACTCTGACTGCAACGACAGGGGTTCCACAAGCCATGGCTTCTTTGACTACAAGGGGGCCGCCTTCGCGATGGGATGTCATCAGCAGACAGTCAGCGGCATTCATGGCCAGATTCACCTCTTCGCGAGTATATCCACGCATCTCCATGAGCTGAGCACCCTCAATTTGTGCAACTGCAGCTTTTCCCAGCTGACTGTTTTTCACCGCATTGTCAAAAGCTCCGCCAAAGAAAACATATATTCCGCTGGGATTCCAGCCAATGGATTTTCTTGCAACAGCACGGTCAATAGGATGAAATGTGTTCATGTCGATGCCACAAGATATGATACTTTTTTTATTTCCTTTGTAACCTGACTGTTCCAATAACCTGTTTGAAACAAAAATGTTGTAGGCAGAGAGCCTGCTGGCTACTTTTGATAAGAAGAGCGCACGCCTGCCAGAGTGAATGTCGCTGCCATGATAGCTGGTAACAACAGGAACACTGCGCTGGAGATTAGCCAGCAATCCACTGAGTCCATAATGGGCATGGATGAGATCGGGCTTATAATCGCGAATTTTGGCTTTCAGCGCATTGAGATTGGACAGGTATCCGAGAATACCTTTTCCATGGACACCATAATAGTCTATCTCTACACCCAAGTGCCTGATAGACTCTACCTGTTCCGTTATAAAAGACGTGAACTTGCCCGTGTTGTGATTAGCTACGATCAAAACTCTCATGATTGACACAAAATAAAAACTGGTTTTTGCTTAAATGGCATTATTTGCTACTCTTCCTCCTTAGCAAGATATTGGAGACGGTGCCCCAGAAATAGCGCCAGTCGGTGCGGAAGGGATGTTCAAGATAGGCTTCGATATAGCGACGCTCGGAGGCCTGAATCTCATCAAGACCTATGGGCGTCTTCTTTTCATAATAGAACGGTGGCAGCATGCCGGGCTTCACCTTCGTCCGAAGCTCCTGCATCTCTGGCGTGTAGAGTGAGAAGAAATGTTGGGTAAGTGGACGTACTCCCACCCATTTCATGTCGCCTTTGAATACATTGACGAGCATGGGCAACTCGTCGAGCCAGGCTGAGCGGAACAGTCGTCCCCAGACGTTGACACGGAAGTCGTTGGTCAGCTTGCCCGAGTGGTCGAGCTTGTTCTGTTCGTACACATAGTCCTGCAGATACTGGGAATAGCTATGCATGGTTCTGAATTTGTAGACCTCAATCAGTTTGCGATCCTTACCAACACGCTTCATCCGCAATATCGGCGATTCGCAGGTATCGTTCCACTCCAATGGTTCCGACCGTTTCTCTGCTGTGACATAGATTGCGTCGCTCCTGATTTCATGATCTAAAATCTTAAAACCAGCGCGACATATTCTTCCTAATATCTCCGTGCGGCTGTAAGTACGGTGTCGCTCACCACTAATGAAAAAGTAAAGCTTTTTGGTCGCCTTGATCTTTGGCAGCATCTCATGCCAGAAGTATGCCAGAAGCACAAAGAATCTTCCTATCCCAAGAGGAAATCTCTTCTTGATGGCATTAAACTCCTGGCGGTTGGCGACCGCCACACATTTCAGTTGGTCGCCAATCTGCATTTCATGGTTCCAACCATCGAGAACGTCGTTCAGTTGGGCGATGTGGTTGAGTTTACCTTTGACATAGATCTTCATATCAGCTTAAGATGATGTTTCAGAGTGATGTGATAAGCGTAGCACAGATAAGTTTGATATCTGCTGAGTCAATATAGGGGTGCATGGGCAGCGAGAGCACGGTCGCACACAATCGTTCGGCCGTCGGACATTGAAGATTGAAGATTGAAGATTGAAGATTGGCAAACGCTGTCTGCTGGTGCATGGTTTTGGGGTAGTAGACCATCGACGGGATGCCTGCCTCTTTAAGGGCTGCCTGCAAAGCGTTTCGCTTGCCCTCGTTGGGCAGTTGTATGGTGTACTGTGCCCAACTGGAGCCGAAGCCCTCGGGGATGATAGGCGTCTTAACGTGGTCTTTGAGCAACTCGGTATATTGGCGGGCTGCCTCGTTGACGAGTTCCACTTCCTTGTCGAAAGCGCGGAGCTTAACCTGCAAGATGGCTGCCTGTAGGGTGTCGAGACGTGAGTTCATGCCGATGTGCACGTTGTCGTACTTGTCCGTCCCCTTGCCGTGTACACGATAGGAATTCATTAGCTGAGCCCACTCGTCGTTGTTGGTGAACACGGCGCCGCCGTCGCCATAGCAGCCGAGAGGCTTGGCGGGGAAGAACGATGTGGTGGCGATGTCGCCAAACGAGCAAGCCCGTTGCCCGTTGATGCTACCGCCGAATCCCTGGGCTCCATCCTCCAGGATGAGCAGATTGTATTTCTGAGCCACAGCCTTCACGAGTGGATAGTTCGCAGGCAGTCCGAACAGGTCGACGGCAACAATTACTTTGGGTGTCAGTTTACCATCGGCCAAGGTCTGGCTAATCGCTTTTTCCAGGCTCTCGACATCTATATTATAGGTCGTATCGTCCACATCGACAAAGATGGGCGTGGCGCCTTCTAATGCGACCACCTCGGCAGAGGCGAAGAAAGTGAAGTCGGGCACAAACACGGCATCACCCGGACCGATGCCCCAGGCTTTCAGGGCCAGAGTCAGGGCGTCGGTTCCGTTGGCGCATGTCAGGCAATGCTTCACGCCGACATACTCTGCCAGTTCACTCTCCAGTTCTTTTACCTGTGGTCCCATGATGTAATGGCTGTTGGAAGCAACATCTATCATGGCCTTGTCTATATCACTTTTCAGTACCTGATACTGTCTTGCTAAATCTCTGAACTGCATGATGAGAATTGAGAATTGAAAATTGAAGATTGAAGATTGAAAATTATTTCATCCTGCTGACGATTTCGCCTTGTTCGTTGACGGTGCCTATCTGTCGGGCGGGCACGCCGGCCATCAGGGCAAAGTCGGGAACGTCCTTTGTGACGACAGCACCGGCAGCTATCATGGCTCCACGTCCGATGGTATGGCCACAGACAATGGTGCTGTTGGCTCCTAACGAGGCACCCTCCTTCACCAGCGTCTTATTGTATTTCCCATGCACGGGGAAATGTGCACGCGGCACCAGAACGTTGGTGAACACGCACGACGGACCGCAGAACACGTTGTCTTCGAGTTCCACGCCCTCGTAGACAGAGACATTATTCTGTATGCGCACGCCGTTGCCTATCTTGACGTTATTGCCGATATTCACATTCTGCCCGAACGAGCAGTTCTTGCCAATGACGGCCCCGCTCTGAACGTGGCAGAAATGCCAGATTTTCGTACCGTCACCTATCGTGACGTTGTCGTCGATGTAGCTGGATGGATGGACTGTGTACATAGTATTGCTGTTAAGTGGTTTTCTTTTTGAAAATTATCTTATTAAGTAGAATCGTCTTTTTACTTAATTCTACGATGCTCTTGTCTTCTTCGCTGCGTTCGTACTTGTGCAGATATGTATAGCCATAACGTGCGTCGATGCTTACACCATTCAAAATGATATACTGCAGTTTGCTGTCACTATTGGAAGCCTGAATTGAACTGATTTCGTTTAATTGATAACGATTAAAGCGACCTGCACGGATAACGAATATCGTACAATCGACGACGTGTTCAATAATATCAGCATCAGCCAGCATGCCAGCTGTCGGACTATCAATGATGATACAGTCATAATGCTCTTTGGCAGATAGGAGCAACTGATCAAGTAAGGGACTTTTCAATAGTTCCGTCGGATTGGTGGGTAAAGCACCTGTGGGCAGCACATCCAGCATAGGAGAATCTACAGGATGGAACAGCAGTTTGCGGTAATCCTCTTCATCGCCATTAAGATAGTCTGTTAACCCTAATAAGGGGGTACACCATAATCGTGAGGCCGAAGCCTGGCGGAGGTCTCCGTCGATGAATAGGACGCGCTCGCCGCCAATAGCCCTAACCAGCGCCAAATTCATAGCTACAAAGGTCTTGCCAACTTCTATCTCGGTAGATTTGATCAGATACGACTTGCCTCCTTCGTTAAGGGAGTTACCGGCAAAACTGGCATCCATATTATTTCGCAGGACTCGGAATGCCTCATTAGAGGCGTTGAGCATATCCTGACCGACTACAATACCGCTCGACTTGGTGATGCTTCCTATCCCGAGGCGCATCAATAATTGATTAATAGTGTGCTCACGCCCGGAGTAGGGCACCTCGCCGAGGAAAGGAATATCGCAGTTACGCTCGATGTCACGTCTGTCACGCACACTTTCGTCAAATGAGGCTCGAAGGAAGATGACCGTTACCGGGCCAAGAATTCCTAACACGATAGCAGCAAGAAGAACCTGTAGCCGTTTGGGGGATGTAGGCTTGCCGCTGCCGTGTGGCGGTTCCAGGATGACGGTGTTATCAGAATTGTATGTGATGCTGATCTCGTTTTCTTCTTTTTTCTGCAACAGGAACATATAAAGACTCTCTTTCACTTTCCTTTCGCGTTCTATCGTTGCCAAATGTTTGGCCTGTGAGGGATTCGACACAACCTTTGACGTGGCTTCATCGTAATAGTCAATTAGCGAACTAAGCTGGATGTCAATCGTATGAATATGATTGTTAATATTTGTCAGTATCCTCTTGCGCAAGGCTTCCAGTTCCTTCTCTTGGTTCAGGATTAGTGGGTTTTGGGATGAAGTATAGTTCTGATGACTTTGCAGTTGCATCAACAAACTATTATAGAGCGATATTTGAGCCTCCAAAACGCTATTATCTATACCAGAATTTACTAACAACAGTTGAGGCTCCGATGATTTCTGTTCGAGCAAGCCACGAATAAATTCAGCCATTGCCTTTTGGTTTGTCAGCTTGAGGATTTCTGAATCGGACGCACTTTGTTGCTGGAGGTAAAGATCGCTGACGTGTCCTAAATCAGTAATGCCGTACCGACTCTTATACTGCGCGATGCTGTCATCGACGATATCGAGGTCTTGTTCAAGTAGTTCGAGTCGCGAGTTAATGAATTGTGACGTATTGAGAGCCGCCAGACGTTTTCCCTCTAGCCATTTCTCTTTATAGACCTGAAGAATCAATGTGAGTACCTGTTCGGCCTTAAGTGTTGAATAATCACGATAGGTGATATCGAGGACGGTAGATTGTTCATCTTCATTTTCAATAGCCAGTCGCGACTGGATGTCTTCTGCTTTGTAGATCAGATAGCCATCCTGCAAGGTTGAATCAAGACGATGGGCCACCTCCATGAGTACATCAAGTGATTGATAATGCCGTATGACATTGTTGACATTACTCTTCTGCTCAACAAAGCCTATGTTATTGAATTCGTCACCGTTTTTATCTGTGGTATTCTTGCCCAGGCTTTCTTCGCGCACCATGACAACAGCCTTTCGTGAATATAGAAAGGGTGTTCTTATCAGATAGCAGACCGCCCCAAAAAGTGCCACCGAGATCACAACGGCAAACCATCTCCATCGCGCAAAGCACAAGCGAAAGAGATCGGATATGGTGATAAAGCTTTCAGCGTTTTTATCCATGATTGTTTATTTGAGCAACACAGTTCCCAACGTCGTGAGAAAAGAGGCCAGCGAAAGCCAAAAGGAAGTTTGGTTAAGCGTATTGCCTAATGATTTTGATTCACGTTGCTTCTTGGGATTTGGCGAGACATACACCACGTCGTTCTGTTGCAAGTAATAGGCAGGCGAAGACAGCGTGTTCTGACGGTCGCAGAGATTGATGACGTATGTCTGGTCTTCACCGTCCACCTCGCGCATCACCATCACGTTCTCGCGTTGACCTGTAATGGTCAAGTCGCCAGCTTCGGAAATGGCATCAAGAATCGTCAGATAGTCTTTCTGGGCGTTGATGCGTCCTGGGCGGTTGACCTCGCCAAGCACATTGACTGTCAGGTTGACATATTCAACGGTTACGACGGGGTCCAGAACCAGTTCACGTTCAATGAGTCTTGCGCGAATATATTCTGCCACCTCGTTACGGGTTTTACCTCCGACAGCGACTTTCCCTAATACAGGAAACGATATGTCACCTTGTTCGTCAACGGTATAAGCCAAAAGAGACGATCCGCTGCTATTGCCACCAATCGATGTCTGTGGAGTCGTTGTCGTGCCAAGGGCATTCATATTCCGTGTAACAGATGTCAGGTTGAACTGCTGTACCAACATCGGGTCTGAACTGTTGACGACAATGTTAATCTTGTCTTTTGGCCTCAAACGGAAGGGCTGCTCTTTCTGCAGCGTCATGCCGCGTATGTCCTCCGCATCCTGGAAATAGGCCACGTTCTTTGGGGTCATACAGCTGCCCAGCCAGGTGGCCAAGACTGTAAATGTTATATAGTATATGTATTTTTTCATGTTGAAACGATGCAAATGGGGTAGGGGGTTAGACTTTATGCCCCTTGCGGATGAGCGACACGAAGCGGCGGAGCCTCTGAGACTTGGGCTGATGGTCGCGCACATACTGCTTGAGGGCGTCGCGGTAGGCGGGGTTCTGGGTTGAGATGTAGAGGGCTATCCAGAGGTAGGCCCTTGCGTCGGTGGCCGCCTTCGACTCGCTCCGCTGGTTGATGTCTGAGAGCGTCGCCAATAGTTTTTCGCGCAACTGCTCTTCGTCTTTCGTATAGCGGCACAGGTGGGCACAGACGAGCATCAGGCTGAGGAAATGGGCGCGGGCAGCCTCGTTCTTCACCTCGTGGTTGCGATAGCGGTAGAGGCGTGTCAGCATGTCGGCGTCCAGGCGGTTTGTCTGTGGGTCGTCTACGCGCTTGACACGGTGCTCCAGAATGCTGAGCAGGTGGTTCTGCGTGTACTCGATGAAGTCTGTGCGGATGGCGCCGACCGATTCGCGCGTGAGTATCGTCACCTTGCTCTTGTCGACGTTGTACATCCGGATGTTCATCACGCCCGTCAGCAGTTCGACGGCCAGGTCCAGTTGGATGGCGCCGCGCGACAACTGTACGCGGGCGACCGTTGCCTCATGTCCGGCAAAGGGTCCGCTGATGATCCTTACCTTGTCGGTAGCCTCGATGCTGCTGATGGGCGGCATGATTTCGAAGCCTCCGCGATACTTGATGCAGGCGTCGAGAAACTCCTGCATGGTCTTGCCGTTCACGGTGGCTTTCTCGCCGTTGGTGTCCAGATAGTGGCGGAGGCGCAGCCGTGGCGGCGTGTCCTTCTGGTTGCTGACCAGATGGTCGATGTCGTCCTTGGTGGTTTTCAGGAACACGATGTTGACCAGGTCGTGCGACATGTTGCCTTGCCCCTCTTTCAGGAAGTCGTGTGGGTAGAATAGCTCAACGATTGCCTCGCCCGCGTTCAGGCGCCGGGCGTTCTCTGTTTTGATCCATTCCACGAAACGATTCATTTCAAGGTGCGTCATGACATACCAGCATGTGGTGTTCTCTGTGTCCATCGGTTGAAGCGGTCGTGTCTGAATTTGTGTCTTTGATTGTTGGTTAGTAATAAATTGTCTGCTTACACGTTTCTTTGCTGTGCAAGCTAACTGTCTGTTTTTTAAGTGGTTGTTCGCTGCTGAGAGGCCTTTTCGGCCTGCCGAGATTCCGTGTCTGCCTTCTGAGCAGCACATTCGGCCAGTTCCAACCTGTCGCGTCGCTTCGGCCTTGCGGTGTGGCGAATCGCGTTACAAAGGTAATGAAATTTCAGCAAACAATCTCCTTTTTCGGTCAGAAATCATGCCATGCAGGTGAGTTTTAACGGCTTTTAACGGTGGCGGGCGCCGGCGTGCTCCAAGCAAGCTGGAATTTTGCTACGTCCAAACTCCCACTTTGCCCGTAGCAAACTCCCACTTTGCTACGTCCAAAGTTTCGCTTTGCTCCATGCAAGCGGGCGCGCGTCATATTTTTTGTATTTTTAGTAATATTTTTCGCGCTCTGTTTGGTGCTCTCGGAATTATTTTGTACCTTTGCCGACAACTATATTAATTAGTGAGTGCAGACATGAGTCGTAATGTATCTCTATTCCCCATTGTGAGGCTAATAGTTCTGCTGTGCTGTATGCTCTGCAGCGCCACCTTGCGTGCTGCCTCGTCGAGCGACGAGCTGAAGCGGCTTGAGGCCCAGATGCTGAAATACATGGGTACGAACGAGCGCGAAACTTTCTTCGACATCACCGAGCAACTGAAGGAGGGTGCCAGGCGCGAGGGCGACGACCGGTTGTTCCACAAGGCTTGGAGCAATCAGGCCATCTATGAGGCCACCCACCAGTATTACGAGCATGCGCTCGAACTGGCCAAGGAGATGAAGGATTTTGCCCAGCGCGAGGGTTGCGTCTACGGCGAGTATTCGGGCATCCACACCGAGGCAATGGTGCAGATGTATAAGCAGGACTACGAAGCGGCCGAGAAGACGTTCCTCAGCGCCGTCGAATTCCACCACCGTCGTTTCCCCAACGAGAGTGCTGCCGAGGACCTGCGCGAACTGATGAAGATTGCCTACCTGCAAGACAACAAGACGATGGCCAGGAAATATGCCAGCCAGCTGCTGTCAGAGCCCAACCTGGCTCCGCACCATAAGGGGCGCACGCTCTACCGTCTCAGCATCATGGCCTTCGACGACAACGACGCTGAGGAGTTCAACCGCGTCTATGACGAGATGAAGCGACTGGAGCAGACCGACGGCATCCGGATGGAGAATGTCTTGACCGAGGTGAACCACCTCATCGTCAACGGCGACTACAAGAGCGCCCTGCGCCTGGCCGACCGACTGTCGGCCGACACCTGTGCCGAGCTAAAGGCTCTCGTCTACCACCGCCTGGGCGACGACGCGAGGGCCTACGAGTACATGGTGCGCCACAAGCAGATAGCCGACTCCTTGGCCCGTATCGCCCACAACACCGAGGTGGCCAGTATGTATCTGCGCATGAACAACGACCGCCTGCGGCTCGAGCAGGAGTTGCTGGAGCAGCAGAACGGCAAGCTGCGCTACCAATTCTACATCGCCCTCGGTGTGGCCATCATCGTCATCCTGCTGTTCATCATCAACAGGCGCCGCAAGATCATCCACATGCTCAAGCACGACAACACGTTGCTCGACTACGACAAGCGGGGCGCGGAGGCGGCACTCAAGAACCTCAACGACCTGTCGTTCTACGAGAGCAAGGACGACCTGCCGCTCACCATGCCGGTGCGTGTCAACATGCTCTGCGACCATCTGGCCAACCTGGCCCAGAACAATTGCCATAAGGGCGTCATCACCGTCTTCAAGACCGACTTCGACGACGAGTTCGAGATCATATCCAATCCCAATGCCCTGGAAAAGCTGCTGACACTCCTGCTCAGCGACGCTACCCGCTACACGCAGAAGGGCTTCATCAACCTACAATGTGCCGATGCCGGAGAGCTCGTCAGGTTCAGCGTTACCGACACGGGCACCAGCCACGACCCAGGGACTCTGTCGGAGAACGTGCTGGACGACGGCGTGAGCTACGTGAACATGATCTTCAACGTCTGCCAGTCCATCTGCCGCCTCCTTCACGGACATATCTGGTATGATCAGGAGTACGCCGACGGCACCCGGTTCTACTTCGAGTTGCCGAAACGACCATCAATAATCTACAGAGAAGCAAACTGATGAAGAAGAAAAGAAAGACCCTTGCCGGGAGACTCTCTCATAAACTGTACATCTGGACGCTGTTCGTCGTCCTCGCCCTATCCTTCGTCCTGATCTATTTCGAAGGGCGGGCGACGCGGATGTTCTATTCCGAGATTTATCATAACAAGATGCTCATCGTCAAGGAGTACACGCGGCGCGTCATTTCCGACGTTTACGTGGCCGTGACCAACAACATATATTATCTGGAGCACTCGCTCGACAAGCCCGAGGAGCACAAGGCGACGATGGAGCGAATTGTGAAAAGCGGTACGCGCGTGCGTAGCTGCGGCATCAGTTTCATCGAAGACTATTATTACCCCCAGAAGGGCCACCGTTTCTGTCCCTTCGCCTGGCGCAATGTCTCCAACCCCGACGAGGTGTTCTCAGAGGACATGGGCGACGCCGACCTCGACTATCTCACGGCCGACTGGTTCCTCGACGTTGCATTGGGCGACTCCGCACGCTGGTCGGAACCCTTCTACGACGGCTACGACGAGACGACGACCCTGGCCGCCTATATGGTACCCATCCACGACCAGGAGGGACGCGTCGTCGCCGTGCTCGGAGCCGACATCTCGCTCGACTGGCTTACCGGCAAGCTGAGCGAGGCCGACAGCACCGTCAACAGCACGTCGATGTTCATGGCCGGCCAGTTTGCATTCCAGTCCCACAGCTTCATCGTCAACTACGACGGCACCTTCATCACCCATGCGGACGAGAAGCAGATCCTGAAGGAGAACTTCTTCCACCAGCTGGAGTCCTGCAACGGCAGCGACGTCGAGTCGCTGGTCAACCGGATGAAGGCGGGTGTCGAGTGCGACGAGCTCAGTAGCGACAGGTATATGGTCAACGGCGAGGAGTGCTATATCTTCTACACCACGGTGAAGTACACCCGCTGGCTCCTCATTACCGCCATCCCTTGCAAGTCCATCGACATGTTGAGCTACGTCAACGCCGTCACCGAGACGTTCATTGTCATACTGGCCATCCTGCTCATTGTCATCGTCGCACATTATTATATTAAGAGCGGCGTCGAGCCGTTGAGCCAGCTCATCGAGCTGACCGACAACATGGCCAAGGGCCAGTACGACTCCGCCGTGCCCGAACTGAAGCACGACGACGAGATACGCCAGCTCTCGGACTCTATAGAGAATTTGCGCTTCACGCTCTCCAGCAACGCCGACCGCCAGAAGCGTCCGGGCGGCAACGAGAGCTGACAGCGGCATGACACATCTGACAACATAACTATTCATTCGGTATGGAAACTACAGTAATCACAATGGAAAGACAGGCGAAGCCCATTCCGCGCAAACCGCGCAAGTCGCGAAGGCGCGTGATGCTGGCCGTGCTGGCGGTGCTGCTGACGATGGCCGCCTTCTCGCTCGTCATCGTCTATCAGGTCATCATAGCCGAGGCACACGCCCGCTACAGCGGCATCAGGAGCGTGTCGTCGGAGAAGGTGTCGAAGATTGTCAGGGGCGCCGAGTTGAATGCCAACAATATCTTCGATGAGGTGGCCAATCACCTCGACACTCCCGAGAGTGTGGTGGCGGCCCTGAAGAGCAAGGCCAACCTGAACTACGACGTGCGCGGCTATTTCGCTGCCTTCGTGCCCGACTACTTCCCGGAGAAGGGCACGTGGTTCGAGCCATACATCTACCAGCCAGATTATGGCGGCTTCGAGTTCCGCCAGATTGGGTCGGCACGCAATAACTACACGAAGATGAGGTGGTACATACGCGCCCATAAGAGCAGCAGTACCTTTTGGTCGAAGCCCTACTACTACTACGACGGCACCAGCATGAGCGGCCATTACTGCACCTACGTCAAGCCCATCTTCAACGCCAAGGGCAACTTGGCCTGCGTCTGCGGTGCCGACATCAAGTTCGAGTGGCTCGCCAAGGAGCTGGAGTGGGTCGACAAGAGCAGCAAGACCAACCGCATGCTGAACAGGTACCATTCGCTTACCGACTTCAGCTTCTACACCATTATCCTCGATGAAGACGGCAACTGCGTTGCTGGGCCTGCGGACAAGACGGTGAACATTACCGACGAAGCCGTGCTCAAGGACCTGACGCAGAAGAAGATCGGCGTCACCAGCATGTCCATCGACGGCGAGACCTGTACCGTCTATTACGGCCCCATTGAGTTCATCGGCTGGTCGGTGGCCGTTATCGTTCCACATTCTGACATTCTGAAACCCATGCTCCCGATAGGCCTCATACTCCTTGTGATGGTTTTCGTTGGCATGATTATTGTATGGTTCGTATGCAAAAAGTCCTGAAAAAGATTTTCGCCAAGCCCTCACTCAGGCTCAACACGCTGGTGGTGCTCGAGGTGGTGATACTGTTGCTGGTGTCGCTCGGAGGGTTACTCTATTTCACCCGGCAGGCGCTGGTCGTGGAATCAAAGAAAGACGCCGAACAGCGACTGGAGGGTACCGTGCAGCACGTCGACAACGTGCTGGTGAGCATCGAGCAGGCGTCTGGCAATTTCTACTACGAGCTGCTCGAACATCTTGACGAGCCCGAGCGCATGCCAGTCTATTGCCGCCGACTCGTCGAGTGCGACCCCAACATCGTGGGCTGTGTCATCGCCTTCGAGCAGGGATTCTTCCCCGGATACGACCATTACATCACCTACGTCCGCCGCAGGAAGTACAACTCGCCCGAACTCATCATCTCGGATAAGTCGGAGGATAAGCCCTACTTCAAGCAGGAGTGGTACAGCGAGACCATCAAGACGGGCCGCCCCGCCTGGATCAGTCCCGAACAGAACAAGGATTTCGTGAAGGAGCCGGTCGTCGTCTTCTGTCTGCCTATCCGCGACCGCAGCAGCGAGTGCGTGGGTGTCATGGCCGTAGCCCTCTCTGTCAACCTGCTCTCGCAGATTGTTCTCGCTAACAAGCCGTCGCCCCACAGCTACAGTCTGCTGTTAGGCCACGACGGCACCTACATCATCCACCCCGACCGCGAGAAGCTCTCAGGACAGACCGTCTTCCAGCAGCCGGAAGTGGCCGAGAGCCAGAGTGCCGTAGCAGCCTTCAAGGACATGATTGCAGGTAAAACCGGCGACGAGTCGTTCGTGATAGACGATGTCACCTGGTACGTCTTCTACAAACCCTTCGTACGCGCCAACATCCCGGGACGCTCTATGGAGGCGCTCCACTGGAGCATCGGCACCGTCTATCCCAAGTCCGACATCTTCGGCGAGTACAACCACCTCGTGCTTCATGTGCTGGCCATCGTCTTCATCGGCCTGCTGGTCTTCTATATACTTTGCCGCTCGGCTATCCGCAAGCAGCTCAGTCCGCTGGCCTATCTCACCGTCTCGGCAGAGCGCATCGCCGAGGGACACTACGACGAACCCGTGCCCGACACGAAACGCGACGACGAGGTGGGGGCCTTCCAGCAACAGTTCCAGATGATGCAGAGGGCCCTCGACGCCGACATCCGCAAGCAGCAGGAACTGCAAGCCACGCTCAACGAGCGCCGCGAGGAGCTGCGGGCCATTCACGACCAGATAGAGGAGGGCAATCAGGTGAAGACCACCTTCCTGCACAACGTCACCAATCGGATGATACCGCCCTCGGAGTCCATCCTCGAGAGCGTCAACCGACTCTCAGAGAACGCTCAGGAGCTCTCCCTCCAGGAGGCCAATCGCGAGATAGACAATATCAAGCAGCAGAGCGACACCATCCTCGAACTGCTCAGCCACAAATTTAATCCCGTCAGCCATGAGTAAGGAAATACGTCGCACACTATCCAAACGACTCGGCCGCTCCATCATGGTGCTGGCAGTACCACTCTTCGTCCTGGTATTGGGCGTCTTCTACCGTCATGCCAACACGCTCCTGCACAAGGAAGCTTTGGTGCGGTCGACAACCATCCTCAATACGACCGTACAGCTGGTCGTCAACTACCTCTCGGCCATTGAGACGGCGGCCAGAGCCAACGCCGGACTGATGGAAGACCACTTCCAGCCCGACTCCCTGCAGATCATTTCCCGCCGCATCGTCCACCTGAACCGTAGCGTGCTCAGCTGCTCTGTCAGTACCGAGCCCGACGCATTCCCCGAAGTGGGCAAGTATTTCTCGGTCTACTCCGTCAACGACGGCGATAGTGTCATCAGCGTCCTCGAGCCCGAGTTCGAGTATTTCGAGAAGAACTGGTACAAGAAGCCCATGCAGGCGGGGAAGCCCTGCTGGATCAACCCCTTCAGCGACTTCAACGCAGGCACCATCAACCACCACGACGCCGTCGGCTCCTTCTGCATACCGCTGCGCCCAAAGGGCGGCCGCATCCAGGGCGTCGTCTCCGTTGACTTCTCGTTCCAGAAACTACGCGAGACCGTGCTGGCCACACACCATCCCTATCCCAGCTCTTACTATATGCTGCTCGGACCGGCCGGAGGCTTCCTCATACACCCAGAGACGAGCCTGCTGTTCAAGACCACCATCTTCCTGGCCACCGACTCCGTGGAGCATCCTGACATCATCGCCCTGGGACGCGAGATGACCGCCGGACATCATGGCACCAAGCACGTCACCATCAACGACGAGCTCTGCCACGTCTGCTATGCGCCGGTCTCCGACACGGGATGGAGCCTGGCGCTGGTCTGCCAGGAGGACGACGTGCTTGAGGACTACAACCACCTGACCATCGTCATGATTGTCATCGTCGTGATTGGCATGCTGATTATCTTCTGGCTTATCAGGCGCGTCGTGAATCAGAATATCGGCCCGCTCAACGAACTCATGGAAGCCACGGAGAAGATAGCCCAAGGCGACTATAGCACCATCATCCCTGCGTCGCAGCATAAGGATATGGTGGGCAAGCTGCAGAACGCCTTCCGAGCGATGCAGCAGGCCATCTTGGAGCACGCCGAGCGTGTCAAGCAAGCCACCGAGGAGGTAGAGAAGGAAAGTGAGGAGCTGGAGCGTGCCCTGCCGTTGGCCCAGGAGGTGTCAGAGCGCAGGAATACGTTCATCAACAACGTGAAGCACCAGATCAAGACGCCTCTCGACGTCCTCAACGGACTGACGAACGTGCTGCGCACCAATCTCGCTTCACGCAAGCACGCCGAACAGGCTCAGGGCGACGTGACCAACCGCATCACCGACACGATGAAGTTCAACGCCAACCACCTGCTCCGCATGACGCTGATGCTCTTCGACAGTTCCGACACCGGTATTGCCAATACCTCGCGCTACGACCGGCACGACATCGTGTTCTGTAATGAGGTGGCCCACGACAGCATCGTTCACACGCTGGCGCAGTATACCGTCAAGGACATCCGCTTCGAGACTCAGGTGCCCGACGACCTCAGCATCCGAACCAACCGCCTCTTTGTGCAGCGCACCATCCGTGAGATGCTCCACAACGCCGTGAAGTTCTCCGACGGTCAGCATATCTCCTTGAGTGTCGCTCGCACAGACACCACCGTGCGCTTCATCGTCGAGGACGTGGGACCTGGCATGCCTGAGGATTCAGATCATCTGATATTCGTGCCCTTCGCCAAGATCGACGACCTCTCGGAGGGTCTTGGCCTCGGACTGCCGCTCTGTAAGCGTCATGCCGTCAGCCTGGGTGGCGACATCCTCCTCGACCAGCTCTACCGCGACGGCTGCCGCATCATCTTCGAACTGCCTCTCGACAATCAGAGGGGATAAGCCCCGAACATAAGGAAAAGAGAGGTTCAGCGCTTGCTGAACCTCTCTATTTTATCTAAGTAGTACTGCCGCAGGTCTGCCCAGCGGTAGTAGGGGCCGCTGACGGGCTTCACGGGCAGCGTCATCTCGCGCTCGTTGAGCATCGCCTTGACGAGGATGTCGCCCGGCTTGCCCTTCACGGGGCGGTAGAAGATCAGCTGCACGTTGCAGGCCATGGGGAAGATGCGGTAGTTGCGCCAGACGTTGTCGAGCGTGTCGAGGTTCTCGACCTGGGCGCCGCAGTTGCCCAGCTCCAGCAGACAGGCGAGGGGCATGACGCACACCTCGTGGCCGAAGCGCAGGGTGGCTTGGGGGGTCTTAGAGGAGAGAGGAGAGAGGAGAGAGGAGAGAGAACGCGACGGGGAACCCGACGGAGAACCGTCGGGAACTGCGGCTGAGCAGGGGACGATGGTGTCGGCCGTCTCGATGATGTTCTTCAGCAGGTTGAGCTGGCTGAAGGGCATGACAGCGCCGGTCTGCGGGGCTGCGGCATAGTCCAGATACCAGCCGATGTTGCGCATGCGCCACTGGTCGTAAACCTCGTCGTCGGTAAACAGCGAGTAGAGCTCGATGTCGGTGTCGTGGCTCTGCATGTTGGAGGCCACCTCGAAGAGCTGGCGCATCAGCGAGCTGGCCCGGATGTTGTCGAAGACGTACTGCTGGTCGTTGAACAGCAGCTTCATCAGCCGTTCGGGGTGGCTGTACTTCTGCTCGTAGACGTTGCGCACCTTGCGGCCGTCGCGGCTGTGCTTGCGCAGATCGTCGCTCCAGCCCTGGTTCAGATAGTACTGGAACGACTCGCTGACGTCGTTATGGATGCGGGCGCTGGGGTTGGCGGCTGCCAGTTCCTCGCATTCGGCCTCCATCGACAGGATGCAGCGGATGACGACCGTCGAGCGGGCGTCGATGGCCACGTTCTTGGCCTTGAAGATCTCGGGGAAGTTACGCGCCATGCGGCTGCCGATGCCGTGGTGCTGGCGCTCGCCGACGGTGGTCAGCTCGCCCAGACGCTTGACGGTCGTCGGGTAGAAGTCCTCCAGCTTCTTCAGCACGCTCTCGCCCTCGGCCGTCAGCTTGCCGGCCTGGTGGGCATCGCGCATGATGTTCAGCGGCGTGGTGTAGTCGCCCTCGCCGATGAGCCAGCGCGAGCCGTGGCGGCCGTAGTGGCTCATGTAGAAAGGCTCGTAGCCCTTAGGGCTAGGGGTCAGCGGCGTGGTGCTGAGCTGGCGGTCGTAGTCCAGATAGTTGCTGCCTGAGAGGTAGAGATTCGCCTTGATCTCTTCCCTGGCGGTCTGCGATGAAGCGCCGATGGTGGCACAGAGCATCAGAACGGTAATCGTTGTCTTCATTTTCATACTTATTAGCGTGTTAGTTGGTTCTTCTGCTGCAAAGATACGAAAATAAATGGGTAAAGGGGCATTCTCGTATCTTTTTTTTATAAAAAAACAAACAGAAAAGAAAGTGAAACCGCACGACATGCCATTTTCCCCGACTGTTCGTATCTTTGTGCCATATTATTATTAACCATCAATTGTAAATCTTATGAAGAAAAGAATCTTTTCGCTCCTGCCCTTAGTGGCTTTGCTCATGGGCTGTGCTTCAGGTGTCGACGAAGCCGAGTGCCCGGTATTGACCGTCGAAGGTGGACAGATTGTTGGTGTCGCTTACAGCGTCACGCAGGAAGGTGCCTCGGCGCCCACCACCTATTATGCCTATAAAGGCATCCCATACGCCGCTGCACCCATCGGCGAGCTGCGCTGGAAGGAACCCCAGCCCGTCGTGGCGTGGGACGGTGTCCGCAGTTGCGACAAGTTCGGCCATCCCGGCTATCAGGCTGTCCACTATCCCGGCTTCTATGCGTCGGAGTGGGGCTATGGCGACGAGGCGCCTTATAGCGAAGACTGCCTCTATCTGAACGTGTGGACGAAGGCTGCCGGACAGGCCGACAAGAAACTGCCCGTGGCGCTGTGGATTCACGGCGGTGGCTACCGCGAGGGCTGGGGTTCGGAGCCTGAGTTCGACGGTGAGGAGTGGGCGCTGAAGGATGTCGTGCTCGTCTCCATCAACTACCGTCTGGGCATCTTCGGTTTCATGACCTACCCGGAGCTGTCGGCCGAGAGTCCTAACCACGTGAGCGGCAACTACGGCATCCTCGACCAGATTCAGTCGCTGAAATGGATCCAGGCCAACATCGCACAGTTTGGCGGCGACCCCGACAACGTGACCATCTTTGGCCAGAGTGCCGGAGCCGGTAGCGTACGCACGCTCTGCGAGAGCCCGCTGACTCGCGGCCTGTTCCACAAGGCTGTCATCATGAGCGGCGGCGGTATCAACGTGCCTGCCAAGGACGGTGAGGAAGCCAAGCCGGCTACGCCGATGAACAAGTTCTTCACCTACAACCCGACGCTGGCTGAGAGCGAGGCTGAGACGAAGAAGGTGATGGACTGGGCCGGCCTGACCGACCTCGGGAAGTTGCGCGCCGCCTCGACCGAGATCCTCTATACCATCCCGCAGCTGTATAACATGGTCAACAAGACCGACGTCTTCCTGATGCAGCGGCCCATCGTCGACGGCTATGTGACGCTGAAGAACTTTGACGAGGCCACCCGTGGCGGCAGCATCAAGGACATTCCTTATATGATAGGTTATACGCTCAACGACATGGGGTCGATGAGTGCTGGTATCGCAGAGTTCTGCAAGGTGCGCCAGCAGCAGGGTAACAAGGCGTGGGCCTACGAGTTTGCCCGCCCGTTGCCCGACGACGGCAAGCATCCTGAAATCACCGACCGCCTGAAAGGCGCCTTCCACTCGAGCGACCTCTGGTTCGTGTTCAAGAGCCTCAAGCATTGCTGGCGTCCCTGGACGCAGGGCGACTGGGACCTCAGCGAGAAGATGCTGACAGCGTGGACCAACTTTGCCAAGTATAGCGACCCCAACGGCAACGAGGGTGAGGGCCTGGGCTGGGAGCCATGCACCGCCGAGAACCCCCTGTTCATGCTCTTCAAACTCGACGACAAGGATGTCGAAGCATCACAGATGGGCGAGCCGATCATGCCCGAATAGAGCGACATCTTTATTTTTTTTCGAAAAAAGTTCAGGGAAATGCGATATATTTCCCTGAACTTGTCGTATAACAAGTAGAAGTGAGAAAAACAGCAAGCATGTTGACAGAAAAACAGCTGGTGGAGGCCGTACGGGAAGGCCGTCGTGAGGGGCAGCCGGCTATGGTCGGCCGCTATGCCGACCGCGTCTTTGCCATGATTGTCAGGCAGGTGACGGATGTGCTGGATGCTCAGGAACTGACACAGGACACCTTCATGCGGGCCTTCAGTCATATTGACAGCTACGACCCACAGCGGGCTTCGCTCTCTACTTGGCTCTGTCGCATTGCCTACCGGCTGACGCTCGACTTCCTGAAACGCCGCCGCCCTCAGATTGTCTCGTTGGAAGATAACACGGTCGTGAGCGAGGAAGAAATAGAGGCAGCACTCAATACAGGACGCGAGGAGCGCATACAGCGCTTGGAGGAACTGATGGACGAACTGCCCGACGACGAACGGATGCTGCTGACGCTTTACTACTTTGAAGACCGTCCGCTGACGGAGATAGCCTATATTACAGGCGTTGATGCAAAGGCTCTGGCTAACCGCCTCTTCCGGACACGTAAGAAACTCTATAAAAAACTGAAAGATGAAAGAAACGAGATATAAGGACACCGACCTGCGCGAGGCGCTGAGACGCAAATACGCCGACACGCCGCAGCTGCCTGCCGACTTCATGGCGAACATGGAGCAGCAGATGGTCAAGGACGCACCCACCGTCAGACGATGGCGCTGGGTGGCCGCCGCCGCCAGCCTCCTATTATTAATAGGTATAGGCGCGACGCTGATGAACAGACCGGAGACGCAGGTGACGCCTGATGTGGTAGCGAAAGTAGAGCCCCGCCCGCAGTTGAACGTTGTTAGCAGAG
>Ga0310697_10001148_pt1 | contig 32187 bp, 45 predicted proteins | sample 172DNAGHGlowgp2_FD_203883 | JGI IMG/M metagenome (GOLD analysis project Ga0310697, IMG submission 203883) | Sheep rumen microbial communities from Palmerston North, Manawatu-Wanganui, New Zealand - 1728 DNA GHGlow gp2 (v2) (version 2) | ecosystem: Host-associated > Mammals > Digestive system >... | reverse complement strand
GCTACAATACCGCACGACGGGAAATACATAATCGCAGATGGGCGTTTCTACGTTTGCCAGTCGAATACCGACGACAACACGGAGGGCGTTATCCGCACTTGTCTATACCCCGAAAAGATGAATCCACTCGGGAGATGGACTGGCGGCACAAATGTGGACGCAGGCGCAACAAACCGCAAACTCGGCTCGGATATGGGCGACGCAGTAACGGGCGGCGGACTTCACGGCAAAGATTTGTCAAAAGCCGACGTGAGCGTAAACGTGTATCTTTGGGCGCAGGCTCAAAAAACAGAAAAAAAATACAAAGCATATTGCACTATCGGGAGCGACGAGGTAATTATCTACGAAGACGGCAAACTATTGCCCTACGCTGTTAAGTATGCCGACATCGTGAACGAGGCGCGAGAAATAATAGATACATTCGGCGGCTTTGAACGGCTTGCCGAGTGGGGGCTTATTTAGGAGGGAATATGGCAAACAAGCCCTTTATATCAAACAAAAGAGCCCTTTATATCGAACAAAAGAGCCCATTATGTTAAGCATAAGAGGCTTTTAAATAGGAGAAAAACCAATGGCAAACGAGCAAAACCTACGACCGCCGTATTCAAGCGACCAAGACCCCGAGGAAGCCTCGAGGAATGGGCGCAAGGGTGGCATCGCATCGGGAAAGAAACGCCGAGCGATGAAAACGTTTCGGGAACTGGCAGAGAGCTTCGGCAAGAAACCCGTTTCGGAGAAGACGCGGGCGCAAATGGAGGCACTCGGTATCGACCCCGACGACATGATACGCAAGATGCAGCCACTCGTCGCTCTTTTTAACAAGGCAAACAAGGGGGATGTCGCCGCGTTCAACGCCCTGCGGGACATCATGGGCGAGAAGCCTATCGAGCGGCAGGAGATTGCAATACCGACAAAGATAGAGATAGGGTTCGTTTCTACGGGAGTGGCTCCCGTGTCAAGTGAAGACGAGATAAATGGTTGAGTTTAGAACGATAAAAGAACTATTCAAGGCCAACGTGCAGGAGGGTTTCCGCGTGTACGTCAATCAAGGCGGAACGTCGTCGGGTAAGACGATGACAATCCTCAACGTGCTATTCTTCTACGCTATCAACGAGGGCGGGTGCGTTATAACCGTCGCAGGACAAGACCTCCCTAACTTGAAGGTTGGTTCATTGCGTGACGCGCGGACTATCATCGGACAATCGCAATGGCTCTCGACATGGTTCACTATCAACGAGAGCACGTCCACGATACGCGGCTTAAATGGTTCTTTGATTGAGTTCAAATCTTACGACAACGCACAAGACGCAAAGAACGGAAAGCGTGACTATCTCTTTATCAACGAGGCGAACGGCATACCCTACGACGTATATTGGCAGCTGGCAATACGCACGCGGAAGAAAGTCTATATCGATTATAACCCATCGGAGCGGTTCTGGGTGCATGACAACGTCATCGGGCGCGAGGGCGTTAAGCTCATAATCTCCGACCATCGCGGCAATGGTTTTCTCACGCAAGAGGAACACGACCGCATCGAGGCGATAGAAGACCCGGAACTCTTCCAAGTGTATGCACGCGGAAAGACGGGAAAGGTGCAGGGGCTCGTCCTTACAAACTGGGACATCGTGGACGCTCTTCCGCCTCGCAACGAGTGGAAGATGTATGCACATGGGATGGACTTCGGTTTTTCGGCAGACCCTACAGCCCTCGAGCAGGTAGTCCTCGCTCACGGCGAGCTGTGGATAGACGAAATAATATATTCCACGGGACTGACGAACCCCGACATCGTGCAGCGTGCCCGTGACGCAGGAGTGACGCGTGCCGACATGATTATAGCCGATTGCGCCGAGCCGAAGTCTATCGCCGAGATACAGGCGTCGGGCTTGTGGTGCGTGCCCTCGGTGAAAGGTGCAGACAGCATCGTAGTTGGTCTTGACATATTGCGCCGCTATCGGCTACACGTCACGCGGCGGTCGAAGGGTATCATCGAGAACCTAAAGACGTATAAGTGGCAGAAAGACCGCGACGGACGGGAGACCAACACGCCCCAAGACAAAAACAACCACGGAATAGATGCCGTGCGATACGTTGCTCTGGCAAAATTGAACACTCAACGCCCACGAGGCGGGCGTACTTATGTGACGCGGCTATAAAACCGCGTTTCTTGCGTTTTAACGCGCGATAATGTGTCGGGGCAATGAAGTACTCACAAAAGGAAAAAGAACGCGGCAGAGCGAAAATTTTGAGGAAATAACTAAATATGAACATAAAAACGACATACGCGGAGTGGCTACCCATTGCGAAGATCGCGGGGTACAAGCTACAGACGTACTCCCGTCCCGAGAAGGTGGGAAAGTACGTCGTTCCTGAGACGTTCAACGAACTTACAATCGGGCAAGTTATGGAATTGTCGTCGCTCGGTTCGGAAGACGATGCCGTGGAAGGTGTTTGTCGCGTGGTGCTCGGCATGACACCCGACGAGGTGCGCGGGGCGCGTGCTGTCGATGTGGTGCGGTTCGCAGGGTGGGCGATGGCTGAACTTGCGAAGATAAACGAACTATTCAAGGCGGCACAGATAGAACCGACAGCAGAAGAAAGGCGGGCGGGTATTGCCTCGCTGAACTTTGGACTGTTCGGCATGATAGACTGGTACGCGCAACGGATGGGAATACACGACCATGACGAGGTGCTCGGTGTAAACTGGATGCGCGTGTATAAGTGTGTGGATATGGACAATAAGAAGACTATATATCAACGAAGATTACAGGAGGTCATCAACAATGAGTATCGCCGAAAAAATTCAAGCCGTCGTAAATAACGTCCTCCCCGATTGGACGTTCGTTCTTGACGACTGGCGCGGTGTAGACAAGTTATTAACACGGAAAACGCTGCCTGCCGTGTTCTGTATCATGCCCAACGCGGGGCGTATCGAGTACAGAAACGACAAGCTGCGGCACACGCAAGATGTCGCACTGGCTATCGCGTGGAAGGTAGTTAAGGATGCGGACGGTGACGACAACGACTCAGCTATCGAGGAAAGTGTCCACATCGCGGGAAGGCTTTTGCAAGGGTTTTCGCGGAGCGGGTATTTCTTGCCGTTTGGCGTCGTAAACTACACGACGTTTTACGAGCAGATGTCGTCAATCGTGACGGGTATCGTCTTGCAGCTGACTTTTGAAGAGGAATCGAAGTGCGTGTATTAGGAGGGTAACACATGGCAACGGCTATCAATATAGATACAGCCCGACAAATGGCGTTTGAGGAGCTGACGCAGTTGAAAGAGCGTATCATCGCTAATATGCAGGCGGCGGGTGCTGTGGCTTCAGGGCGTACTATCCGCTCGCTCGCGGTTGTAACGACTGACGACGGCGTGGCTCTTGTCAGCCAGCAGCAGATGCCGTTTTGGACTTTGGAGAAAGGACGAGCAGGGGGCGCAATTCCCCGAGGGTTTGCCGATATTATCTACGAATGGATGAAAGTTAAGGGCATTCACGGCGACCCTATTCCGTACCTAACCGACAGGCAACACAAATATTCGGCACAAGAGCGAGGCGACCGTTCTTTGGCGTGGGCTATATCGAAGTCCATAAAAAACAAGGGCACGAAACTTTTTCAGCAAGGCGGGCGAGACACAATCTACTCGCAAGAGATACCGAAGACGGTGGCCGCAATACAAACGAAGTTATCGGCACTTTTGCAGTCGTCAGTAACAAGAACTATCGAAGACGAATTTAAAGAGTATAGGAGGAAATAGAATTGAGAACGCAAACAAAGAACGGGATAACGCTCGAGTACCCCGACAAATTTACTTTCATGTTTAACCCGTGTTTGTTCCTTATCAGGAGCGGAGCGAAGGCGATGACTATCGTACTATCTGACGGCGACGAGACAGAGCACACGCTGAACTATCAAGCCTACGGAGGTGCAGTCTATGGCGACGTACGGGCAACGGTACAGCTATTCCTCGCGTCGCAGGAGTTCGCTGTGGACTACACGCAAAACGTCTACGATACACGCAAGGAAGCAGCCCTTACTGCCGATGTGGTGGTAACGAAGACAGACAATACAGAGGTGACGTTCTCTGGAATCTTTGTGGACTACATTTGGGGGGCACTCGCACCAACGGGAAAGGATGTCTTTAACGGCTACCGCAAACGCACATGGTTTACGCAGTTTCCATTCTCTTTCGGAGTGTACGCTGACACCGCATCGAGCACGTTGCTCGTTCGCAACGACACAACGGGCACGACGATACCGCTCACGAATTACGGTATGTATGCCGTGACACACGCGGCTATGAACCCACTCGCCAACACTATCAAGATATACGACTATGCGGGCACACTCCAGCAGGCAACGTTCGACATGACGTTCGACTTCACGTTCCTACTCGCGCAGAACGTGGCGCAGACACTACTTGGGGACATCGACGTCGACGGCTGTTCCGAGGGTGTCTATCTCCGTTGGATAAACCGCCACGGCTTCTATGACTACTATCTTTTCAAGCAGGGCACGGAACAGGGAAAGACAGGCACGGACATGACGTTCGACCGCAACGACCTTCTGCAGTGGTCGCTCGGATATGGCTACCAGCGCGGCGCAGGGCGGCGGGCGGCATACACGCGGGAGAACACTCTCGCGCTGTGCGCTCCGCTTGTCGATGCCGATACATGGGCGTGGCTGCAAGACGTGGCAACCTCTCCCGTCGTGGATATGTTCGTCGGTGCTAACCGCGACGATGACAAATGGGTAAGCGTTACCGCACAGACGGGAACACTCTCCGACACTCACAAGCCGCTACAAGACTTCACGCTGACAATTGCTCTCGCTAATACCCCACTCCAAAGACTATGACAGACCAACGATTATATATCGACGGCATACTCGCCGACATCGATGAGGGCACAAAGGTCGCGCTTTCATTGAATAGTAACCTTTTCCGTGACATTACGAAAATGGTCGGTAATTTCTCGTATACTGTCAAGCTACCGAATACCTCTCGCAATCGCAGCCTCATTGCAGCGTCCGACCGCGTAGAGGTGACGTCGCTCTTTCCGTATGGCACGCACACGGCAGACTACTACCGCAACGGCGTGGGTGTTATTATCGGCGCAAAGGCTGTGCTCCTTTCGACGGGCGACGACATTGAGATTTCCCTTTCATGGGGCGTTACCGAAGGACTGCGGCTACTGGCATCCGAGGGGCTTTCGTTGAATCAACTCAAAGACCCGCTTACGATTGAGTGGCGGACGTCGGGATATTCGGAGGTAATCCCCACATGGTCGCTTATCCAGAACGATCCCACGGCAAGCCAGTTTAAGATACTATACGCGCAATCGAACTACTATCGCCCCGCGAAGGACACGTCGCTGACACCCGCACAGGAGTTTGCATGGGAGTGTCTGTATATACGGCCATGTGTTCGCGTGCCCTACATCCTCCGCGTAATAGAACAGCGATACGGCATCACTCTCGATTTCTCGGCGGTGCAGAACGACATCGCATATCTCGCCCTGCCGCTCGTCACGAACAAAGCGCAATATGCGTCCGACTGCGACACTATTACACTCGGCTTCGCGAGCAACCCGTCGGGGGTGTTCTTTACGTTCACTATTGTAGCCAGTGCGGGCATCTTTTCAGGAGCACAAGGAACAGCACTCGACCGCCTTTCCGTAGACACCACAAAGGACATCAGTCTCTCATACTCTCTAACGGGTATTTTTTCGCGCACAGCCGCCGAACGCTATACGAGTGGGTGTGTTATAAGGCTAACACGTTACAACGCAGCAGACGCAGAAATAGAGCACACGGACATCACCCTTGCAATGGGTAGCACGACGGCAACGACGGCAACGCTATTCGCTTCGGGGACGTATGCAGCGAGTATGACCGCGGGCGACTATCTCACGGCATACTTTATTAGTGACACGCTCACGGCTGTAGAGCTTGAAAGCATCGCGTCGGGGTTGTCTACAGGCGGCAGTACAATGGAGGGGCGCAAGCCGTCATCGGAAGGTGCAGACTACTCGGACGACGTTCCCGAGGTACAGCCAGGAGACAACTATCCCGCATTCCCGAACCTGCCCGAGGTGAAAGTGGTCGACTTTATCAAGACGCTGTGCGTGCTCACGGGAACATTCCCGAAGAACCAACAGGGCAACGTAATACGTTTTCTTCCGTTCGCCACACTCTGGGAGAATATTCCGCAGGCTTACGACTGGACGCGCCGCGTGGAGCCAGCCAGCGAGATAGACCGCCCACGGACAGCCGAATACAAGATGGGCGATTACGCGCAAAATAACTGGTATAGATACACGGGCGAAGATGATTACAACGCGGAGCACGACGGCAATCTTCCAGTACCGAATACGACGCTCGATTTGGCAAAGGACTTCTTTAAAGTCCCGTTCGCGCCGTCAGCCGTGGAACGTGTGCGGAGATACGTCCGTATTCCAATATACTCAATATCGAATATTACGGAACTTCTCAACGGGTCTTCCAACGTACCGCAGTACGCTACCAACGACGTGAAACCACGCATCGTGCGCCTTGCGCCGGCGGTGTTCTATTCGGGCAATACCCCGTCGACGATAGCGACCTTTGACGGGTTGAATTTGCAAGATATTATCACGACGCGATATGCCGACGTACAGAACGCACTCGCATACACGCTCGTCATAAAGGAAAAAGTCCGTCTCTCGGATATCGAATTAAAGGCGTTCGACGAGACAATCCCCGTGTATCTCGCTCAATATGGTGCATACTTTGCCGTGACGGAGATAAAAGCCGACAGCGAAGGGAACGCAGATGTGACACTTTTCAGAATCAAATAAATGGAGGAAAAACAACATGGCAACAACCGAAGAACAGACGATATTAAAACTCACACTCGATTACGAGGATGCTGTCTATGGAATACTTCGATACAAAGAGAAGATTCAGGAGTTGAAGCAGGCTCAAAAAGACATGCAAGACCAGGTGCAAGCGGGCACACTCTCGCAAGAGGAATATGCAAAGCGTCTGGCCGCGAGCGACGTAATGATAAAGCAATACAGCGACGATATGCGCGGCTTCAACAAAGAATTGCAGAACAACCTCAAAGTAGAGAAGGCTAACAACGAAGAACGCGAGGGGAGCATGGTATCACTCCGCGCCCAGTTGTCGAACCTCACGAAAGAATACGATAACCTTTCAAAGGCGCAGCGCGAAGGAGCGAAAGGGAAAGAACTCGCAGCGTCGATAAACAATATCACGACCGAGCTAAAAGAAGCCGAAGCCGCCACGCAAAGGTATTACCGCAATGTCGGTAATTATGAGAACGCAATCAAGAGTGCAATGGGCGAGCAGTCGAAGTTCGTGCGCGTCCTCGTTACAATCAACGACGTTACTAAGGACGGAGTATCGGGGGCGTTTAATACCGCCAAGAATGCCGTCGCAGGGTTCGGAAAACAGCTCATGACATTACTTGCGAACCCAATAGTCGCCATCTTTGGTGCAATCGCGGCGGCTATAATGCTCGTTGTAAGGGGAATTAAATCAAGCGAAGAAAACTCCAACCGCTTGCGCGTTATCCTTGCCCCACTGGAGCGCGTATTGAACGCCATATTGAACGTTGTGCAAAGCCTCACGGGGGCAATACTGAACATCGTGTCGCAAGGTGCAGCACTTCTCGGATGGCTCGGTAATCTTGCCGCGAAGCTCCCCGTCGTGGGTAAACACTTCGAAAGCGTAAACCAGTCTTTGCGTGACAATATACAGCTGGAGAGGGACAGACAGGCACTCGAAAAGCAAAGCCGTCAAAACACGGTTCAAGACGCAAAGGACCGCGAACGCCTTTCTGTTCTCCGCAAGCGTGCAGCAGCACAGCAGAAAACCGATACCGAAGCGTACCTTAAAACGATGAAGCAAGTGGATTTCATCGAAGATAACATGGCTAAGCGTCGTGTTCGTCAAGCCGAAGAACGTTACCGTGTTGCAAAGGCCGAAGCCGACCAAGCACAGAACACCGCAGAGACGAACGATAAACTCGCACAGCTCGAAGCCGATGTCTACAACGCCAGAGCCGAATATAACGAGCGCACTATGCGTGACGCGGGTCGTGTGGCAACAGCCGAGAAGAAACTCGCAGCCGAACACACTGCCAAGGGTGACGCCGCCAAGGACGCCGCCGACAAAGCAGCCGAGGCCGCAAAGGCGGAACTCGACGCGGTACGCTCCGCAGAGGATGCTCTTACAAAACTTATCCGTGACAACGTAGAGCGGCAACGGACGGAAGTTAATAACTCCTACGACCGCCGTATCGAAGACCTGCAGCGACGTCTCACGGAAGAAAAAGAGCTTACCGTTAAGGCGCGTGCCGCTATCACCGCCGAGATAGAGGCACAAGAGAAACTCCGTGCGCAAGAACTGGCAAAGATAGACGAGGAAAGCAGTCAGGCCGCCCTGGAACGTACCGAGAAACGGCTCGCGCTATTACTTGAAGCCACTGAGAACGACTATCTAAAGCAACGGGAACTCCGATTGCAGCAGCTCGAAGTGCAGCAGAAGCTCGACGAGCAAGAGATAACGCAACAGGTGCAGAACGAGCAAGAACGAGAAGAAATGCTCGAAGCCGTCCGCGCGTCATACCGCGCACAGCGTGCCGAGATTGAACGCAACTTCGAGAACGACCTCATAAAGAAGCGCGAAGATGCTATAAAGCAGGAGTTCACCGACCGCATCAACGAAGCCTACGGCAACGAGATGGAGCAGGAGCGTTTGCGCGTGCAGGAACGGCTCACGCTGTTGGAAGAGGCGGAGCAGATGGAAGGAGAAACCATCGAGCAATTCAACTCGCGGAAATTACAGCTTCAAGCCGATTACAATGCCGCGAAGGACGCTCTCGATAAAAAGGAACTCGAGGCGCAGGTTGCGAAAGCGCAAGCCATTGGAAACCTCATGGGTTCGCTCGGTGACGTTTTTGGAGAATTAGGCGAAAAAAATAAGGCTTTTGCTATACTTCAGAAAACGCTCGCCCTCGGAGAGATAGCCGTTAATACGGGTGTCGCTCTCGCTCAAGGTATCAAGCAGGCGCAAAGCGTTCCTTTTCCTGCCAACATTGCAGCCATTGCGACAACGGTAGCCACTATCCTCGCAAATATCGCGACAGCAATAAAGACGGTGAACTCTGCAAAGTTCGCCGAAGGTGGTCTGATTGAGGGTGCAGGCACGGGAACATCGGACAGCATCGTTGCGCGTGTGTCGAACGGTGAGAGCATTATGACAGCCAACGCCACGGGAATGTTCGCGCCACTGCTCTCGTCGTTGAATCAACTCGGAGGTGGTGTCCCTATTGTTGCGCAGCCGAACCCACAGCAGCAGTTAGGCGAGGAATATCTTGCCGCTGCCGTGGCGCGTGGAATGGAGATGGCTCCCCGTCCTGTGGTGAGCGTTGAGGAGATTAACAGCGTCGGACAGCGTGTTGAAGTAATCGAGAATATTGCAAGCGTATGAAGATACGACAGATTGATTTTCTTCGACTGACGGAGAGCATCGCCCGCACAATGTCACGGAACGGCATACACCCCGAGGATGTGAACAATATCAAGGTCGTAGACGATTACTTGCGTCTGCGGTCGGAGGGGCACAAGTATGAATATATCATGCACTACCTCTGCGAGCAGTACGATATGCGGCGCACATCGCTATACAATGTCGTTAAAAGACTGACGTCGGAGATAGATATATAGTTATTTTTTCAAAATTTCCGTTCTAACGGGCGATTGTGGTTTGCGTGGGTAAGTTATAAGGCGCGGCTATAATTGCCCGTTAAAACGTAAAAAACGCGGTTTCTTCGCTTTTTTTGAACTCGAAAGAAAAAAAAATGTTTTTAAGATAAACATCGACGCGCTATTTTTGCATGTGAAATCAAAAATCACGTGAGAAATGGCAACAATAAAGATATACAACGACATACAAACGGAGAACGAGAAAAAGGTCGCCGCGTTCTGGGGCGAAGCCGAAGGGGTGTGCTATAAAGACATCGACGCCTTCTGCAACGCCATACCCGAAGACGACACACAAATAGACATCCGTCTACACTGCGACGGCGGTATTGTTACGGAGGGCTGGGCAATTTACGACCGCCTACGTCAGACTGGCAAAGAAATCACGGCCACCGTTGAAGGGAATTGCGCTTCAATGGCAACAATTATTCTGCTCGCAGCACCAAAGGAACGCCGCCGTGCGTATGAGAACGCGCACATCTGTATTCATAACCCGTGGCTCTGTCCGTGGGCACTCGGCGATGCCGTTACCGCTGACGACCTACAGAAGTATGCCAACGACCTCCGCTCGGAGCAGGAGCGCATGGTGTCTCTATACGTCGAGCGCACAGGGAGCAGCCGCGAGGATATACAGGCACTCATGAACGAAGACAAGTATATCGACACCAACGAGGCTTTCGCGCTCGGACTGATAGGGGAGATAGTGCAGCCGATTTCTGCTAACAAAAATAATTCAATGATGACTACAACTGAGAAGAAAGCATCGATGTTTGACCGCATCCTTGCAAAGATGGGATTCAAGTCTTCCAAAGACCTCGCCCAGTATGTAATGGGTATGGACTTGAACACCGCCGACGGAAACGTTATCACGATAGTTCGTGAAGACGGCGAGCCGCAGGTCGGTGACCAAGCCACACCCGATGGCGAATGGCTCATGCCTGACGGCACGACCATCGTCGTGGAGAAAGGTGTCGTTACCGAGATACGCCCCGCCGCTCCAGAGGAGGAGGCGCAGACCGACGACGACAAGGAAGGAGCTCGCGCAGAGCCAGACGCCGAAGCCGCTACGACCGAAGAAACTACCGAACCCGCCGAACAGGTAGAGACCGAGGAAGATGACAAAGACGACGAGGAGCAGCGTCTGCGTGACCGTATCGCAGAACTCGAGAAAGAGAACGAGGAACTGCGACAGCAGCTCGAAGATGCACAGAAGAATGCCCGTACCGCCGACGACCTCCGCATCCTTAATGCGGTGAAGATTGCAGGCGGAGAAAAGGCACTCGGAAAGCTCGCAAGCACCTACAAGCCCGCCAACCGTCAGCCCGACGGAAAGCAGGCAGAAAAGCACGCGGAAGGTATCACCGCCGACGCCATTCGCGAGAAGTACGATAAAAACTTCGGAAAGAAAAACAAGTAATTCATAATCAAAAAAAGGAGAAAAAAATGGCAAAGTATTTCACCAACATTCCACTCCAGCCCGAGAACCTGCGCTCACTCCGTGACGCTATCATAAAGAACGTTCTCGAGGATGAGAACATCCGCGAGGTGCTCACCATTGACCGCGTTCGTTCTGGCGAACCTCTGGCAGTCATCGGTGAGATGGACGCAGTCGGTAACGCATCCACAGGGTGCTGCCCCCAGTACAAACAAATCGGTATCGGTAACAGCGTGAAGCGTTGGGACCTCGGCGAGTGGCAGATTCCTCTCGAAATCTGTTACAAAGACCTCGAAGGCACTATCGCAGAATATGCGCTGAAGGCCGGAACGGAAATCGGTAACCTCGAAGGCACTGACTTCCTGGCTATCTATCTCGACCTGCTCTCGAAGCAGATGCGCCGCATGATTTGGCGTCTTGCATGGTTTGGCGACAAGACCGCCGACACCGTAGCCAACGGCGGACAGCTCGTCAATGGCACAGACAAGACCCTCTTCACCGTGAACGATGGTCTGTTCAAGCGCATCAATGCAGGCGTAACAGGTGGCACTATCGAGAATGTCACCACTACGGGCATGACAAGTGTCATGCAAGTGGTCGAGGCTCTGCTCGACGGCGCACCTGCTACCATTAACCAGAATGGCGAAGGACTGCTCATTATGCCACGCTCGCGTGCTCGTCAGCTTGCCCGTGACGTACGCACCGCGTACAATGAAATCATGCCGTGGGAGCAGGTATTCGAGGGCGTTGAGGTAACACGCTTCGATGGTGTCAAGGTTGCATCCGTTGCTGCCTTCGACTATCTGAACAGCACCTACCAGCCCACCGTCAGCCTGCCTATTATCTACACCGTTGCAAAGAACCTGCACCTCGGTACAGATGCCGACGAGCCAGTGAGCGAGCTCGATATATGGTTCGACAAGGACTGCCGCAAGCAGAAGGTGTATGCAAGTGGTCGCATCGACACACTCATCGGCGAGGACGGCAATATCGCCGTTGCAAGTGTTCCAGCAGGTGTCTAACCCCCTAACGAAAGAAAGGAATAGACTATGGCAGGACTTTGTGACAAGCTAATAGCGAAGGACATCGACATCGCGTGCGATGCTATGTCCGTGAAAGGTATGGAGGCCGACGGGTTGATTATCAACCGCGCCGACATCGACTTCTCCGCAACCGTGTTCAACGCCCAAAACCCGTCTATCATCGAGACACTCGTCTTGAAGTCGGGCAAAAAGGCGTACGAGGTGCAGCAGATGGGACAGACCCCATTCACGGGGCTTGCCTCTAATCTCAACGTCGGCACATATCGCAACACATGGACGCACGATATTCCTATCGCCGTCCTTGCGAACGATCCCGACGTGACAGAGAATATCATCGACCCACTTTCCAACGGCTCTTTCGTTCTCATCTTGAAGAACAAGGCAAAGGGCACGAACGGAAGCGGCGAGTACGAAGTATTCGGCTACTATCAGGGATGTGTTGCCAGTGCAGGAACGAACGAACGCTATTCGGACGACACCGAAGGCGGCTTCCTCATCACCCTGCAAGAGGCCAACACCCCGAAGTCGGGTGTCTTCTACTTCAAAACCGACAGCGCGACAACTGCCGCTCAATATGAGTCGCTGAAGACCGCAGCCGCATGATGTACGAAGACGCGCAACGATATATCGACGAGCTGATGACGAGGTTTGATGCCTCGTTCTCAGCCGCCGATAAGTCGTTAATAGAATCCCTATACAGGGAGGTGCTCGGCAAGGCGTTCCGGGCAACTACTTGCCAACGCTGTTATCACGATGCCGTCATGGAGATGGCTCTTTACCTAAGAAAAGAAAAGCAAATGAAACCAAAGACACGATACACTATGCGGGCGGGCTTCATTATAGCGTGCCCCGCGTTCCACAATGGCAAGATATATTCTAATGCCAACCTCACCGACGAGGTTGCAGAAGAATATCTCGCTATGTTCCCCAATCAAAAACAATACTTTGACGAAAACCCCGCTTTCGTTGCGTCTGACGCGAAAAAAGACGTCAAAGGTGTAGTTACAAAGGCGGCAAAGAAATCGCCCGTCAAAACAAAAAAAACGAAGAAATAATGAACGTAAAGAATACCAAGACCCCCGCACCGCGTTTCCGCGTCGATTACTCGTCGCTATACAATCTGCAGACGTATGGCGGTGACAACCTATACCCGCAGCACCTTCGCGCAATTACATCGGCGAGCGGTACTGCGGAGCTTTGTCTCAACCGCTATCAAAAGTTCATTGAAGGTAACGGCTTCCAGAACGAGGCACTGGCACAGGCACAGATGAATAGCGACGGCGAGACAGCCGACGACCTCTTAAAGAAGGTTGCAGCCGATGTGGCGCGTTACGGAGGTCTTGCTATTCATGTGAACTACGACCTTGAAGGACGTGTCACCGAGTTGCGGCACATTCCTTTTGAGCACTGCCGCCTTGAAGCGGAAGACGACACCGACCACGTCGGACATATCGTTGTCTGTGACGACTGGGACGGGCGCAAGTCAAAAAAAGACCTATTCCGCATCGCGGAGAAAGACGTGCAGCGCATCCACGTTTTCAATCCACGCGCCGACATGGTGCAGGCACAGATAGAAGAGACTGGCAGTATCTTCGACTATCGAGGACAGGTGTTGTGGCTGTCAATGGCTGGGCACAACGTCTATCCTACCCCGATATACGACGCCGCTGTGACGGATATATCCACCGACGACGGCCTCGGTAACGTTAAGTACCGAAACGTGCGCAACAACTTCCTCGTTTCTTGTATCCTTGTGGCAAAGAAAGGCGTGCCCTATATTGACGAGAACGGCGTGCAGCGCGAACAGAGCATGATAGACGCGGAAGACCTCCGCAAGTTCCAGGGCGACGAAAATGGGAACAAGATTATGCTCCTTGAGCTTGAGAACGGCGAGGACAAGCCCGAAATTCTGGAGTTCCCGACAAAAAACTTCGACAAAGACTTTGAGAACACAGAGAACAGCGTCGTAGAGCGTATATATGCACAATTCCATCAAGAGCTGTTCTATGCTATCCGTATCGGAAAGCTTGGCTTCTCTGGTAGCGTCATGCGTGACGCCTACGAATACTATGCAGGCGAGGTCACGAACGAGCAACGTTTCATCGAACGCGCTTTCTCGCGTCTTCTTGCGGTTCACGAGAACGAGATATTCCACAACGCGGACACGCAGATACAACCACTACGATATATTACCACGGAGGGCTAAAAAATGGCAGAGAGAAAACACCTTATCGACGCCGAGCAGTTTCAAGAGCTGGCGCGTCCCGTGAGCATACACCTCGACGAGGATGAAGTGGATGCTTATATCGCCGAGTGCGAAGATGTGTATATAATACCCGCTATCGGCTACGGGAACTTTGCAAAGGCTGTCAAATCTGAAACGTTCGACGATACATTCGACGATACGTTCTCCGCCTCTATATGGTTAGACGGCGGCGAGTTCGACGCACCTACCGATAATTGCGGCTGTGACGGCACGGAAAAGTCGTGGTGTGTGGGCTTGCGTAAAACGTTGGCTTATTTTGTCTATGCCCGTATGGGTAGGGCTGACGGCTCAATAATAGCACGCTCGGGGTATATGCGCCACGAAGACACCTACGCCAGCCACGTTCCCACCGACCAAAAACAATATGACGACGTTATGGATGTCGCCGAGAAATATCTCGCAGGGTGTATGAAGTACGCACAGATACACTCGGCGGACTGCAAGAAAGTGAAACCCGTGCGCGGTTCTCGCGCCGCTATAAAAATGATAGGAGATTGATATATGGCAAAAACAAAAGCGCAGATAATAGCAGAGGCACAAGTCGTGAAGAACGCCACTGAAGTTGGCGAGAATACCGCCACCCGTGTGGGCGGAGTGTTGGAAGACTTAGCCGACGCCGATAGCGTCGTTATAATACCCGTTACGGGCACGTCGTCGGGCGGTAGTATTACGCTCTCGTCTAACCCGTTCACGCAAGTACAGACAGCAGTAAACGCGGGACAGCATGCTATTGTAAGAGTGACTATCGGGAATGACGTCGTAGACTTCTCTATGAACACCTACTCCGATAGCGTATCTACATACATCGGAGCGTCAAAGTTCCTTCAACAAGAATTTCAAATGACGTGTACCTCGTCGGGCACAGTTATTGAATCAATCAACACGAGCAACACCTTCTCAACGGGCGAGAGCGTTCCGAATGTAGGCATCGATGATGTACCCACGCAAGGCAGCGACAACCTCGTTAAGAGCGGAGGGGTATATAATGAGGTTAGTCAGTTAGGCCAAAAAGTGACCGGGTACGAACTTACCGATAATTTCAATATAACATCAACAGGGGCGCATTCTTCAACGAGTGACCGCCTTTCCTTTAATCCGGTAATCCCGAAAGGAACATATATATTGTTAATTGAATCCGGGACAAGTGGAAATGCTGGTATAATTGGATTGTACCCTCACTATGTCGGAGATAGTGGGAATACGAATATCGGAACAATCTATATCAATGTGCCAACACAAGTCACTCTGGCAAAGGATATGGATTCGCTCGGCTTGTATATGTCCGCAGTCGTGAACACGGGGATAGGTACGATGCCCTTGACTATCCGCTCCGTTAGTAGTGTAGCGCAAAGCCTCGACAAGTTATCGGGTTTTGAAGACATAAAAAGAGAGGTCACGGGTGCATATACCTTACAATTCCCTGTCAATGGCAATGCTCGGCTAAATCAAGCCGTTCCCCTTAATTTTACGGGGAAATGTCATGTTACTATGAGGGTTGTATCTGGCACCGATACCTGGAAGTGGAGGCTATATCGCAATATCAACGGCACAAAGGGAGAAGCCTTGACGGGGGAAATCAACCTCGGCAGTTCCGTAGATATTGACATACCTGCAACCGATAGCGGTGTATGGGCTTATTCGGTGGCTGGCTCTGTTACAGTAGGCCGTATTTATGAGCTGGCATTTACGCAGATAGACCAGACCCTAAATGGGGAGGTAAAAAGTGTTAAGAGCCTTGCAGAAGAAAACCAGGCGGACATAAACAAGCAGGAAACGCAGTCCACTCTAACAAGTGTGCACACGTCCTCATCCCGTTATATGGCCGTGGCAAACGGGGGCAAATTTACAAGTTCATCATCGGGTGCTGCGGTCAATTTTTATAAGATTACGAAAGGGCGCAAATATATCATTTCCGCCCCGAAAGGCGTTAATAGTGCGTGTTATGGCCTTGCCTATGCGAATGTAATCGGGGACAACCTTTCTGATGCACAGGTACATGAATTTACGGACACGGTAGGGACAAGTGCTACGCCATTTAACTATACTATCAACGCTGCCGATGACTACGGCTACTTATGTGTCGGATATATCGCTGCGGATGGGCAGCCGACTGTTATCGAAGTGTCGATGTCTTATCGTTTTGCGCTTGCAGATGCTAATGAGGATAAGGCAAAAATACGGATGCTTTGCTTTGGCAACTCATTTACGCAGGATTCAGTTAATTATGCACCTTTTATCTTGAAGGGCTTATATCCCGAATGCGACCTGACAATCTGCATGGCTATAATCGGTGGCTCGCCTTTGGCGCAGCATTGTGCCAATATTACGGGGGTTGCTCAATCCGACGGGACAAACACTTACAATCCGGGTGTGAAATATAATGTATTTTATTTTCATAATGGTTCATCGGCTTGGGAGGAAGGTTCTCAACTCACCGCTCCCGAACTCTTGCAAATAGAGGCGTGGGATATTGTCACATTCCAACAGGGAGGACAGGTAAACTACGGGAATTATAACACCTATTACAAGCCATTCCTCAATTCGACATTTAAGGCATTAAACGGCATTCTGACCAACCCGTATAAAATCGGGTGGTTGCTGACTCATGGTGCCTATGATACCACCGCTGCAGGAGTCCTTTCCCACTGGGAGGGGAGCAAGAACAACACGGAGCAACTTCTGGAAGAAACGCCCGTGTCCGTTCTATTCCCATATGGAACGGCTATTCAGAACCTACGCACTACTCCTATTTCGGTTGGAGCCTACGGGGAAGGAGTTCTCCAGGCGGACACCGCACACTTGCAGGAGGGCATTCCCACGCTTTGTGCAAGTTATAGCATCGTTTTGACGTTGTTAGATATTGCAGGGGTTAATTGGAGGGGTGTCATGGGAGAGCAGACAAGGCCGGATTATGCATGGATAACCGGGCATAATTGCCCAGGCACCAACTATGCGACTCCCGGAGTGGTGGAAGGTGTCACGGATGAAAATTGTTATTTAGCGCAATTTGCAGCAATCGCAGCAAAAGAACATCCGTTTGTAGTTACGCAAGTTAGTTAATTTAATCCCTAACTGACTGAGTTTTTGTAATTCTCGAAGTAACTCATAAAGGAATATAACCATGTGTAACTTCAAATCAAAATCGGTAAAAGAGCGGCAGTGTTGCTATTGCGCAATCATCTTCACGGTGTGCTTCTTAACCTCGCTCGCTCTAATAATTGGGGGCTTCCTCGTTCCTCCGATGGGCGTTATCGACGGCAGCGTGCTGACGGCTGTCGGCGAGCTGTTCGCGTTCCCTGCTTTGCTCTATGGCTACCGAGCCGTCGAGTTAGGGCTGGAGGTGAAGCTATCACACGGCGATACGTCGCTCGAGATAGGGAAAGGAGAAACGGCATGAGATACTTCACTATACAGGAGCTCACCGCTTCGCAGGTGGCAAAGCGGAAAGGAATAGACAACACCCCGACGGCACAGGCGAAAGCGTGCCTCACGGCGTTGGTATCTAATTTGCTCGACCCCTTGCGTGAGCGGTGGGGCTCGCCGTTGGTTGTGACGAGCGGTTATCGTTGTGCAAAGCTCAATAGAGCTGTCGGCGGTGCTCCACGTTCTCAGCACACGAAGGGGCAGGCCGCAGACCTCCGCACGATGAGCGACACACGCGACGCGAATAGACGATTATTCAACTTCATTCGTTCGTCGGGACTTCCGTTCGACCAGCTTATCGACGAGTACGACTATAACTGGGTTCATGTTTCGTTTGTTGATGGCCGAAACCGCCGACAAGAGCTTCATATAAAGTGACGTGTTTGTGATAAACGCATTTATTTGCGTTCTAACGGGCGATTTTTATCCCACCTTATAACTTACCCACATGGCACAAAAAAACGCAACATACGCAAAAAAAAGAAAAAATAACTGCCTTTTAAGGTTTTTTACTATTATAATAGTAACCATTGCAATAGGATGCAGCACAAAGAAGGTAGTTAGCGAGAGTAACGTGCAGCGTGTTGTCGTACAGCGCACGGACACCCTGCGGGATAGCGTATGGGTAGAACGGACACACATAGAGCGAGACAGCGTGATAGTCTTCCAGCGAGGGGACACTGTCTACCGCGACCGATGGCGGACTATATACAAGGATAACGCACGCGGCGTCGAGCGTGAGCGTGTAGTGATTAAGCTCGACACTATACAGGTAGCCCGCGATGTTGTTATCGAGCGCAAGCCCAGCCGATGGGTACAGATGAAGCGAGATGTCGTCGTGCTGTGTGTGGGCATTCTTCTGTCTTTTCTTTTCATAGCCACTATAAAAAGGTGATTAGGTTGTTTTATTAGGTTTGAACGGGGCGCAGGGATGCGCCCTTTTTTTTATACAAAATTGTAAAAAAGTGTTTACAAATTTATAAAACACGTTATAAAACATTTAATAAATATTAAAACACAAAATTTTTTTTGATAAATGTTTGGGAGATACGCACAAAGTTTATAATTTTGCAAGTGTAAAAACAATTCAACAACAATTTAAATTCAACAACAATGGAAACGACATTAAATTACACAACGAGAGAAATCAACCGCGACTACCGCATCAAGGTGTACGGTATCAACCACAACGGCGAGCGCATCAATACGCTCATGGGTGTTAGCGGACTGCTGAACGAGATTGGCTTTGAGCTGTTCAACAAGTTTATGGACCGCCGCATTAAGTGCATGGACGATGTGTGCGTGTGCAAGCTCCGCAGAGGTCTTCAAGTGAGTTTTTATTTAAAATAATAACCATTAAAACAATTACAATTATGGAAACATGGAAATTTAGCAAAGCAGAGGTTGATAACGCAGTAAAGATTTTCGAGAATAATATTAGCTATCTCGATACGAGTATCAGCCGGGAGGATGGGGGTGATTATATAACAATATCCATCAAGGAAAATGGAAAAAGTAACTGGCTCGGGAGCAGTTTGCTCGAAAAAGTCGTGGATTTCGTAAGAGCGTATGAAACACTCGGCAAAGACCTTTTCTTCACAGTGGAAGTAAATGAAAACGAGCCTGCGGCTCAAATTGTCTTCGCTATTAAATAGTTTAAACGGGGCGGCTAACCATCGCCCCACAAAACACGAAAAACGATGAAAGCATTCATAACACACACCAACATTAAGATAAAGCACCCCGACGCTATAATACTGGTAAGGAACGGGGGCTTTTACGAAACTTTTAGCAGGGACGCGCAAGACGTGTCTCGAATATGTGGCACAACGCTGACAACGATACCAACAGGGCAGGAGCAAACGATGTTTCCGTACCTTGTTCTCGACACTTACCTACCCAAACTAATACGAGCAGGGAAACGGATAGCAATATGCGATGCAATGTAACTGGACGCGTTATGGAATACAAAGGTTTTACAATTCTTCGCCGTTGCACATGGTGGGAGGTCGTTGTTGAGCCAGACGTGTATTACTACGCAGACACCCTCGCAGATGCACGGGCGCAAGTGGATGAAGAACTTGAGCGCAGTGCACGAAGAAAAAAAGTTGCATAAATATTTGGAGATATGAGGGGGAACGACTACCTTTGCATCGTTGTTGAATGTTCAGCGAGTCGTTTCTCTGAACCAGACCGCTCCCAGTTGGGGGCGGTTTTTTGTTGTATTTTTGTAAACTTTTTATATAAAAGTGTTAAAAATTGCACTTTTAGCGAAAAAAGTTTGGGAAAAATTTGGAGATATAACAAAAATGTTATAATTTTGCAAGTGTAAAAATAACAACAATTCAACAACAACCCATAAGACGAGCGGCGGCAGCTCGATAAACACTGCCAACAAGACAATGACAACAACAGCAAAACGATTCGAGACTGGTAAGAGTTACACAATGCGCAGCGTGTGCGATTATAACTGCACATGGACTTACATCGTAGTAAAGAGAACAGCGAGCACGGTCACGCTGAAAGATGAGGATGGGAAATTAAAAACTTGCCGAATAAACAAACGACTTCTTGAGGTCTATAATGAAGAAACCTGCTACCCGCTCGGCAGCTATTCAATGGCACCAGCTCTTACAGCACGATAAACAACCCAGGGGAGGGGCAACCCTCCCCACCAGAACAACCCAAATAATTAACAATTAAACCGCAAAAGATTATGGAACAGATTACAAGCAAAGACAAAAAGCACGCAGTACGTTACACCGAGAACGACGGAATGATAATGGCTACCGCTCTGCAATGGGACAACATCGAAAGCCGTTTCGTGTACTGGTTTACAATCGGAGAGTATAAGAACATCCAAAGCGCAGACACATACGCAATGCGTAAGATGCGCAAAGAGGGAGTGAGATTTTAATAACAATAACCAACTAAAAAAATACAATTATGAGAGCAAAAAAATTCACAGCAACAGAGATTAACAAGGCGGAAAAGGTTATACGCGAACATATTGACATTTGGTCGGACGTTAAGATAACACGCTACGACGATTATTTTAGTACAACCATAGAAATTAACGAGGGCGATTATATGACAAGCCCCGTTATTGGACTGACTACGAAAATATGTGATGCGTACGAATTGTTAGGGTATCATATTCATTATGGTCTTGTAACTAACAACAACGAGCCAACAATAGAGATTAGACTTTATAGAAAGCACTAAACATCGCAGGGGCGGAAATCTCCGCCCCACTAATTAACAATTCAACAACGAGAACCGCAGCCGACGGGATAGAAAAAGGCGCAAAGATTATGACACGTTCAATTAGTTCAATTATTGATAAAATTCGTAGTAAAGAGGTGGGTATTCAGTCAATTATTGTTGCAGACGCGCGTCGCTACGCAAAAAACGCAACAGGCAGTCTGACATACGCTGGTACGCTCTACACGAAGAAACACGTGAACACTCTCAACGACGACGATGAGGTCATCGAAACTGGCAACAAGCAGACGAACCTCTCGGAAGTGGAACGCACACTCCTTGCACTGGCTGGAAAAGGTGAGGTTGAGATACGTCTTCTCAACGGAGAACGTATCGTCGGAGAAGTGACAGAGCAGGAACTTACCTATGATGTAGAGTTCAACAGTGACACAGATTCAATGCACGAAGGTTTTTGCGTCAGCGTGGAAGATTGTAAACACTACATTGATGTATGGAACGGCACGAACCATTCGTATTTTGAAGACTTCAAGGGTGGTACGGTTTCCATCCGTTGTAATGAGACGGAGGAATTGGTGTATGAGGAGGAGGTGCGATGAAAGTAGCAAAGATAATTACCGATGCACGCAAGGCGAAAGGCATGACACAGCAGGAGCTCGCCGACGCAATAGGTGTCAAGCAAAGCGACATCGCCCGAGTTGAAAGTGGATGGCACACGGTACGCATCGACCGACTGGAAAAGATAGCTCACGCGCTCGGGATTCAGATTACAATCGGGTAAGATATTACCAAGACACACTCCAAGCGGACATTCTCACGGAATGCCCGTTTTTTGCGTTCTAACGCGCGATTTTTGGTTGTGAAGTTATCTGCACAACCAACACATTATCGCCCGTTAAATCGAAAATTCGGCAAAAATAACTACCTCACCGCGTCTAATACTCGGCGACGCTCCCGATATGGTTGCAGGGCTTGCGTTCATTGCAATGGCTATATCTTTCTGCCTGTGGATAAGTCCTCGGTTTTTAAGGTATTCCACAGCAGCCTCTAATCTGTGCAATTTTGTTTCCATTTTGGTTTTTAATTATTAAAAAATATTAAAAGACAAATTTTTATTCAATTTTTCTTTGCGAATTGAATTTATATTAGTACTTTTGCAAAGAGTTTTAAAAAACATTACAAATTTAACAACAAAATTTTCAAAACGCAAAGAAAAATGGAAACAATTTTGAAAACACCGAAGCAGGCAGCGCGAGAGAAGCTACATTCTTCTATCATATCGCTGCATCGTAGTATGGTACAGGACGGACACGCGGAGCATCCGTGGTCGGTCTACAGAACTATCGGCGCAAAGTTCGGTATTACTGGACAAGCCGTTTACGGTATTCTAAAACGTTACAACGCACTTTAAACTATGGAACAGAGAAACGACATGAACCCCTTCAACTGGGACGAGGAACAGATGAAAGAAGCGCGGCAGGCTTTTATTGCTCTTCCGTTCTTACTGGTGCTTTACCTTCTTATCTCGATTGTATGTTAGTAAGCACAGAACCCCGATGCGCCGATGATGGTCGCTACAACGTCAGCCAGACGTGCGCACTGCTCGGCATTCATCGTAACACTTTGGAACGTTACCGCAAGGCGCAGGCAATACGCTGCGGGTGGCGCAAGTCAATTTAAAGAAATCAAAAGATTATGGAGAACGTTATGAACGCAACAACACACACACTCGTCGCAACACTTTGCGACAAAGCACGCGCCGCTGTTAGAGAAGGCTTGAATACGGTAGACTTCGACGACTACACGGAGAGCGCGGACGAGATTATAATCACTCACACAACGCCATGCGGAACGATAGAGCTGTATTGCAAAATCAATGAGCCGTGGCAGGTATATATCGACAACACTACCACCCACACACTCCCGAACCTACACAACGCACTTAAAGAGGCGTTGCCCGCGTATAAGTTCGACTTCGATGCTGCACGCGAGGAAGCAGAACGGGAGCGCATGGACATGGAAGCACAGAATTACGAACTGGTCTGCTCGGGCTACTTTCTTTAAGACTATGGACAACCCTATCAACACTATGATTATAGACCACCTGCAGGCGGAGATTGACTACCTGCGCGAGGTGTGCCTGGAGTGGAGTAGAAAGTACTCCGAGCTCCTGCAAGAGAATGAAGAATTACGAGAACAACTCACGGAATATCAAACCATTTAAACGACAACAATTATGGCAGAAAAGAAACAATCAGTATTTCAAACGTTGAACGCTATCAACGTAAACGAACACACCGAGAAAAAGAACGGCCTCACATACCTATCATGGGCATGGGCGTGGGCTAAAGTGAAAGAAAACTATCCCGACGCGTTCTACACGATATATGAGAACCCCGATGGGCTTATATACTTCACCGACGGGCGCACAGCGTGGGTAAAGACAGGCGTAACGATTGAGGGGCAAGAACTCATCGAATACCTCCCAGTTATGGACTACAACAATCGCAGCCTAACGATAGACCGCATTACCTCGTTTGACGTTAATAAAGCCATTCAGCGCAGTTTGACAAAGGCGTGCGCACGTCACGGGCTCGGCTTGTATATATACGCAGGCGAAGACCTCCCCGAGGCAGAGCAGGCACAGCAGGCAAAACCAAAGAAGGCTGTTAATAGCGCAGTGTTGAGCGCGGCTATTGAGGAAGCGATGAAGCAGACGGATGTCGCAAAGCTCGAGGATGTATGGAACGCATACCCGGAACTTCATAATACGTCTTCATTTATAAGTTCGGTGAAGACAACGAAGTCGTTTCTTGAAAAGAAAGGAGCTAAGAAATGATACTGGTAACTATTACAGGACACCTCGGCAAAGATGCCGTGGTGCGCGAGAGCAACGGACGGAAATACATATCATTCACGATGTGTTCAACGGTGAAGCGTGGCAATACAGAGCGTTCTACGTGGATATCGGTGTTCTACCGATATTCCGAGAACCTTGTTGCACACCTCACACGCGGGAAACACGTCCTCGTAGCTGGAGAGTGTGAAGTAAGTGTGTATAACGGGCAAGGAGGGGCGCAAATTGATATGACGGTAAACGCATCCACATTGCAGCTCATCGGCGGCCAGAACACACCACAGGCGGCCGCAGTAGACAACAAGCCATACGTCGCTAAGAACGACACACTATTCCCACCGACGGACGACAACGATGCACCATTCTAACACGACGGAGTTATGAACCAGAGAGAACTCATATTGAATTACCTAAAGCAGTACGGTAGCATTACACCGCTCGAAGCATTGAAACACTGCGGTAGTATGCGGCTGTCTGAACGTATCCGCGAACTCGTTAGCGAGGGACACTCATTCCACAAGGAGTGGGCGTCCTCCGTGAGCGAGCGCACGGGGCATGTGTCACACTTTAGAAAGTACACGCTGCTATGAACGAGATAAAGATAGAAAAGAAAAGCGGCAGCGTGTATGGCCTTGAACAGATAGCCGACGCGATGCAGAGCGTTCGCAACGGAGAATATATCGTTACCATTCGACGCAACACCGAGCGGCGAACGATAAGCCAGAACGCGCTCATGTGGATGTGGTTCGCCTGCATCGAAGACGAGACGGGGACACCCCCCGTGGATATTCACGACTTTTACTGCAAGAAGTTCCTCTCCCGTAGTGTGCGATATGACACGCGCGAGGAAACTGTCTACTGCGGTACGTCGCGCCTCTCAAAAGAAGATTTTACAAAGTTTTTAAACAACGTACAAGCCGACGCAGCGTCCGAGCTGGGTATTACCCTGCCCACGCCCGAAGACCGCGCTTTCGAGCGGTTTTTTGAGCAGTACGGCAGCGTCAGAGAGTGGAACAGATAGTAATTAAATTAACAATTATGAGCGAGAAATATCCGCGCTTTCTTTCAACAGAAAGTGTAATGTATAAAGAAAAGAAGAAAGTCCGCACGTATTACAGTGGAGATAATGCGCCAGTAAGTACACGGAGAGAGTTATTAGAAGCCCTATTCGAGAATTACCATATCTATCTGAACGAGACGGATTACTACCAGTTTGAGGAATATCCCATCTTAAAGAAAGAGAATGGTATTATTACCCGAGGCGACGGGCGAGACCTCTCAGAATGGAGAGAACGCCATTATTACACCCTTTACGAATGGCAAGATATGCAGTTTATTATAATGTCTGGCAGTTGATATTTAACGACGTGACAGGACAGCCCACTCTCGGCGAGTGCCCCCTGCGGGAGTGGCGCGTGCTGTTGTCCGACCCTGCTTGCCCGAGCTTTCGGGAAAAATAAAAAAAGTGCGCAAAAAGTTGCGTATCTTAAAAACATTTTTTAATTTTGTATCGCATTAAAATTCATAACATGGTAAATCAAAAATACATATCGCAGAACTCCCCTCTTGCAGTTGTAATGGCTGCAGGCGGTTGGTTATGTACCGATGCAGGGGGTCGGTTCTGCGATTTCGATATATGGAGGAAAAAGGCATGAACGAAAGAGATAGCTTCATCTTTTACCGCTCATTCTACGAAGCCATACAGAAGTGTCCCGACGACGTACGACTGGAACTATACGACGCGATAGCACAATATTCTCTTAACGTGGGATATGTGCCTACGTTCTCAGGTGTTGCGGAAGCGTTGTGGATATTGATTAAGCCACAACTCGACGCGAATATTAAGCGTTATCTTAACGCCCAAAAAGGAGGTGCTCCTAAGGGCAACAAGAATGCTGAAAAAACAACCAAGAAACAACCAAAAAACAACCAAGAAACAACCAAAAAACAACCTAATAATAATTATAATGAAAATTATAATGATAATTTAAATACACACTCTAATACTGACGTATTATCGTGTGTGAAAGACGCGCACGCGGACACGCGCGAGGAATATGCCAAAGAATTGATACAGGATGAGAACTTCGCAGAGCGTACGGCGATGAACTTCCACGTTGCGGCGGAGGACATCCTTATCCTCGTCAATAGCTTTAACAACGAACAGGCTGTCAAAGGTGTGGCGCATGTAGATTATAACGACTATCGCCGCCACGCCTACGACTGGATACGGATACAGATAGAGAAGAAAGAAAAAGAAAGAAAACATGGAAACCCAGCTGACAATATTCGAGAAGCCCAAGAGCGACAGATCGCTCGCCTCAATAAAATTGCGGCCAGAGACGGAGGCGTTCTTGAAACAATTCCCGAACCGTTCTAAGGTGATAGCGTTCTTCACTCCTGGCAGGTGGTCGTATTGCGTCGAGAACCTCGAGAAGTGCCTGCAAGCCCCGAGCGTGAAGCTGTCACAGCTCGCAGAATTATATCAAGATAAGGAACTGGCAAAGGAGTTGATAGCATCGCAGATTACGGGCTTGTATGCTTCAACGACGGGAAGCTATCAGATAAACGATGCGGTAGTACGACAGACTGCAGAAATGTTCTTCGCGCATTATGGGCGTCAGTGCAGCGTCTACGACATGATGCTATACTTCGCACACTACACCGTCGAATTTAAGGGCGTGACGTACCAGTTCGACGTGCAGGACATCCTGCGGCAGTTCAAGACGAAATACTGGGAATGGAAACGTTCTTTAGATTTCGAAGAAGAATCGCAGAAGCCGCTACCCGAGCCACAGAACCAAGTACGCGGACACGCGGCACTCATCGACCTTTGTGTGGAACGCCTACGGGAAGGACAGACAGCTGACGATCTTCGCGCGTGTGGGCTGTATAAGTACGGAGCACTCACAGAAAGCGAGATTAGAAAAGCACAGGACATTTTATCAACAACGTTTTAACATTGAGAATTATGAGAGAAAAAATTATCGACACAATCGTATTCCTGCTCATCGGAGCAGTGGCGGGGCTTGTCCTCGCGTCGTTGGTGGCGGTCGTAACAATACCCCGCCGACTGAGTGAGATAGAAAAGAGTATCAACCAAACGGAACGCACTCTGCAGGCGTTTTCGGATTCTATATATTGGTGACATGGCGAAAGGAACTATCTACATCGGAATAGACCCCGACGCGAAGAAAAACGGCGTCGCAGCCGTGGAAAAGGGTACGCGCTTTCTCGAAACAGAATGTCTAACTTTCGGCGCAACACTGGCATACCTCAAACGTATGGACGAGGCGGCAAAGAACAGCGGATATAACATGGAAATTGTCATCGAGGCGGGGTGGCTCAATCATAGCAACTGGCATCTACCTGCATCGTGCAGCCCGCAGCGTGCAGCAGCGATAGGCCGCTCCGTCGGTATGAACCACCAGACGGGAATACTACTCGCGGAGTGCTGTGCCGCGCTCGGCTACCCGTATCGTTTGCAAAAACCGCTGCGGAAGTGTTGGCAGGGAAAAGATGGCAAGATAACGCACGCGGAACTCAAAGCGTTCACGGGTATTGAAGGCAGAACTAATCAAGAAGAACGGGACGCAGCACTCCTCGCGTGGACGGCGGCAGGGCTACCGATACGGATACAGCCGAAAAAACAATAACACACAAAAAAACAACAACAAATAAAACGAATTATGAAAGCAAAAGAATTAGCACGGCTACTGGATGGTGTTAATCCAGACGCGAAAGTTTACATCGACCTCGGATTAAGTCACAACAAAAGGAAGGTACTTATCTATAAGATGCTGACCGACTATGACTTCGATTGTAATGACGTGGAAGATGTCGAAATGTCATGCATTGTAGAAGACGGAGTTAAAGAGGTGTATCTCTGCCCATACGATGGACAATATGATGAATTAGCCGACGATAAGGAAGTTGAATCATTCTTTGAGGAGCACGGGCTCAATGAAGTAATGGAGAAAGCATTTGAAGAAGCGTAAAAAAACAATGAATTATGATTATTATTAAGACAACCAAAGGCGACGCATTCGTCAACGAAAATGAGATATTTATTGTGGAGCATGACCGCGAGCACCGTCAGGCTATTATCCGCAGTGCAAAGGACGGTCTGAACTGCATCTTTAACGAGGCCGATGCCATTATCTACACTAACAAAGCATATACAACGGCAGCGGAGAGCGACACCAACCGCCAACCCGATTATGCCAGCGATGACATAGAGAAACTATATCAGGAAATGATTAGACTGGATGTGGGTTACTATACGGGCGGCACTGCTACCCGATTTTATAACACCTGCCGAAAGAATGATATTAACACTGTAGGAGAGTTGCTCGAAAAAGGCAGGGCGGGCATGTTGAGGTTGGAACAAATAGGTAAAAAAGGTATATATTTGGCTAACACCGCATTAAAAAACCTGTATGGAATAAAAACATGGTAAGAAAATAATCGGCTAAATGTTTGGTAGATACGCGGAAACGTCGTATCTTTGTCGCGAAGCTCATATAATACTTTTCTGTTTACCTGATGGTTATCCCAAACCCGTCCGCCGTGAGGCTCACGGGTACACACCACGGAAAGCGTGTCATGGGCAACACAGCAGCATGGTTAAATTGTCAAGGTGAGCGGCGGTTCGATTCCGCCCCGTGGTACGATTTCAGTTTCATACGAAGAATTGTTTAAGGCTCGTAACCGCGTCACTCGGGAGAGCAGCGCGGGTTCTGGCTCTGAAAGCTGTCCGAAATAGCGCAAGGCAGCAAGAACGTCAAACCGCCCCGCAAGGGGTATGCTTCAAGAATCTACGCATGAGCGTGGGTGCAAGTCCCACCAGAGCCACAAGTGTTTTTCATAATTATACGGATTAAATTGTTTTTACAGCCCGTCGGTTCGTGAGAATAGGCGGATATTACAAAAAAGCGCGATTATTTTGCGTCTGACGGGCGATTTTTACCCGTGCTTATAACTTACACAGCAACGCGATAATATCGCAACAGAGCGAAAATTTTAAAGAAATAACTAAATATATGACAGACAAATTGAAAGTAACGAAAGCAAAGCTCGCAGACCTCATTCCCGACGATCGCAATCTAAACAAGGGAACGGAACGAGGAAAGCAGCTCATCGCGAAGTCTTTGAACAAGTTCGGCGCGGTGCGTGGCATCGCTGTCGATAAAGACAACCGCATCATTGCGGGCAATAAGACCGTCGAGAACGCTATCGAGCAGGGCATCGAGGACGTTATAATCGTAGAGACAACAGGAAAGGAGCTCGTCGTGACACGTCGTACCGATACCAGTCTCGACTCAAAGCAGGGCAGAGAGATGGCTCTCGCCGATAATGCGACCGTCAAGGTGGATTTGGAATGGGACACGGAGCAACTGGAAAGCGTTGCAGACGACTTCGGAATAGATACGGAAGAATGGGAAATCGAGGATGACGATACGGGCGTCTTCACCCCGTTCTTCCCACAGACACAACAAAACAATCAAGGCGAGAATAATACACCTTTTTCCGCGCCCGAATTGCCGCAGGAGTTGGTAGGAGTACAATTAACGCCCGATGAGTTGCCGAAAATCGAGGGTAATAATGAAACGCTCATGGAGCGCGTTATTATTGTGTATCCGAAAGACCGCGAGGGGGAAATAGCCCACCTTTTGGGGCTCGAAAGAATCGAAAAGGTTGTCTATAATATAAAAGAAATTACCCCGAAGAAAGAAGACACGGGCAAAGATGAGTAAATTATGCGTCTTTATAACGGGCACGAACGGCGTCGGCAAATCAACGCTCGCCAGAGCACTCCAAGAATATTATGGGGGGATAAAGCGAACGGAAAAAAATGTATCGTACTGCGAGAATGGCGTTGCTTTCGCTGGGAAATATAGCACCAAGTACGGCGGCGTTGATACAATAAGATGTAAAAAAGGAAGTTGCACGTGGATGTTAGCCGAAGTTGTGGAAGAGGCTTTACGCTATGCGAATATAGTCTTTTGCGAGGGTAGTAATCTGCACACCTTTGGGCTAAATCTTACGAACGCAATGTTCAAGGCAGACCAATACCTCGTAATTCCCCTTTTTACGGATGCGCGGACAATATATGAAAGGTTGGAGGCTCGAAACAACGGCAGGGCGACGGGGCGAAAATTTGATTTAATAATACAGAAACAAAATTGCGTTATCCGTTCAGCAAAAAAATGGGCATCAATAGGCGTACCCCTACTCCCTTTCGATACATCGAAAATTTCGCCGAACGAAATGGTCGCGCAAATAGTAAAAAAGTGTACCGATTTAGTTCGGGAATAAATCTATAAATATGGCTTATTATAATTCACCGAGATGGAGCGCGGAAATCGCCGATTGCAGTATGCCGATGACGTTCGACACTTATTCGAATTGTTCTTTTGGCTGCATATATTGCTTTAGTCAGTATCAGCGCGGAATAGGAAACGGAAAAGACTCTTATTTGCATAAAGACGTAAAAGCCGTGAACGTTGAACACGTTAAAAGGATGTTCACGAACCCCGACGAATACGCAGGGCAATTCGCGCCATACATAAAGCAACGCCGCGTAATGCAATGGGGCGGTCTTTCCGACCAATTCGACGGCTACGAATACAAAAACGGGAAGACGTTGGAATTACTGCGCTTTTTTAAGGATATAAACTACCCATTATGTTTTTCTACGAAATCCGTTTGGTGGACGAAAGATAGCCGATATATGGATTTGGTGCGAGGACAAAAAAACTGGAATTTTAAATTTTCAATTATTACCCTCGATGAACGAAAAGCGCATATCGTGGAAAAGGGTGTCCCGACACCTTTAGAGCGGCTCAACGCAATAGAGCGAATAGCACAAGCCGACGCAGGGGGCGCGACACTCCGCCTGCGCCCTTTTATTATTGGCATATCTACGCCGTCGTATCTTGATTTAATTCGTGAGGCGGCAAAGCGTGGGGCAAGCGCATTGAGCACGGAGTTCTTCTGTGTAGAGGTGCGGAGCAACTCTTTAAAAGCGCAGCGAGACACCTTTGCGGAGTTGTGTGGTTTTGATTTGTTCGATTTTTATCGGAAGTATTCTTCGGCGCAAGGCTACCTCCGACTCAACCGCAATATAAAAAGACCTTTTATGCACAAGATGCGCGACTTGTGCGATGAACTCGGTATGCGTTTTTATGTTTCCGATGCGCATTTTAAAGAACTTTGTCATAATGGCTCATGCTGCGGTTTGCCTCCGTCGTGGAATTATTCACGGGGGCAATTTTGTGAGGCGTTGCAATTATGCAAGAAAAACGGCGTCGTAACCTACACAGAGATCGCCCCGGATATTGAAAGCCTGCACAATGGTTATCTATGGGGGCGTGCGTCGGGGTATAATGCAAATAGCAGCGAGAAACGGGCGCAATTCTACGGAATGAGTATGGCGAATTATTTGCGCTGGCTGTGGAATAATCCGCAGGCAGGGCAATCGCCTTACAAGATGTTCGAGGGCATAATGCGGCCGTCTGGAAGAGATGAAAACGGAGATATAATCTATATGTATAACGAAAAAGTTTCAGCGAAATGAATATGTACGAAAAAGTAAACCCAAGCCACCCCGACAAAATCGCCGATAGAATAGCAGGCGCGGTCGTGGATTTGGCATATAAGAAGAACAAGAGCCCGAAAGTCGCCTGCGAGGTGCTAATAGGACACGGCACGGCGACCATAATAACGGAGACATCGGAACACTTCAAGGACGACGAAATTATCGACATCGTGGAACGTATTGCAGGCAAACAAGAGCAATATATTATCCGCACCATACCACAAGACACACACCTCGCAGAAAACCAAATAGACGGGGTGCGTTGTGGCGATAATGGTATCTTTAAGGGCGTGCCGACAACCCCAGAGCAGAGCGTTCTCGCCGAAAAAGCGAGGGCGATATATGCTACAATACCGCACGACGGGAAATACATAATCGCAGATGGGCGTTTCTACGTTTGCCAGTCGAATACCGACGACAACACGGAGGGCGTTATCCGCACTTGTCTACACCCCGAAAAGATGAATCCACTCGGGAGATGGACTGGCGGCACAAATGTGGACGCAGGCGCAACAAACCGCAAACTCGGCTCGGATATGGGCGACGCAGTAACGGGCGGCGGACTTCACGGCAAAGA